>Ga0190275_10000057_pt1 | contig 142711 bp, 139 predicted proteins | sample Popmic550T_FD_133745 | JGI IMG/M metagenome (GOLD analysis project Ga0190275, IMG submission 133745) | Populus adjacent soil microbial communities from riparian zone of Yellowstone River, Montana, USA - 550 T | ecosystem: Environmental > Terrestrial > Soil > Riparian zone > Trees stand... | reverse complement strand
GGCCCAGCGCGACCAGCACCTGCACGTTGGGAAGCAAGGCGAGCGAGGCTTCGTAATAGCGCCGGCATGTCGCGACCTCGGTGGGGAGCGGCTTGTTTTGCGGCGGCAGGCATTTGACCGAATTGAGGATGATGCAGCCGCGCAGCCGGAGCCCGTCGTCGATCCTCTCGTCGTAGCGACCCTCGGCGAGACCGAATTTGAGCAGGGTCGCGAACATCAGCTGCCCGGCGTGATCGCCGGTGAAGGGGCGCCCGGTACGGTTCGCGCCCCACATTCCGGGCGCGAGGCCGACGATGGCCAGCCAGGCGCCGCGATCGCCGAAGCCGGGCACCGGCGCGTTCCACCAATCCGGATGGATGCCGCGCAACTCCTCCCGGAAGGCGACGAGGCGCGGGCAGAGCGGGCAATCGCGCGGCGCTTCGGCTTGCGGCAGCGGGCTTTCGGGACGCATCGCGACCGTCTAGGCGGGTCGGTATGGCGAGGACAAGTTATGCGATCGCGCTCGGCTCCAACATGCGGAGCCGCCACGGCTCGCCGGCCGAGACGGTGCGGGCGGCGCTCGATATGTTGCAGCCCGTGCGAATCTCCAGACTGCGCGCGACACCCGCCCTCGGCCCCGCCGGACGCAGTTTCGCCAATGCGGTCGCGATCGTCGACAGCGGCCTGCTCCCGGACGCGTTGCTTGGCCAGCTGAAGGCGATCGAGCGGGAGTTCGGGCGCCGCGGCGGGCGGCGCTGGGGGCCGCGGGTGCTCGATCTCGACATCATCCTGTGGTCCGGCGGCGCCTGGGGCGGGCCGGGGCCGCTCGTCCCCCATGCCGAGTTCCGCAAACGCGCCTTCGTGCTGCGCCCGCTCGCCGAGCTCGAGCCCGGCTGGCGCGACCCGATCACCGGGGCGACGATGCGCCAGCTGCTGGCCCGGTTGACCGCGCCGCGTCCCAATCCTAGGTGACCGCCTGAGGGCCGGTAGCTCAGTTGGTAGAGCAGTTGACTTTTAATCAACGGGTCACAGGTTCGAATCCTGTCCGGCTCACCATGAGCAGCTGTGCAGTACCCCTCCTGCACCTCCTGCCCACGGGCACTCAGCACCGCCGACGACCCCCGCTTTCGAAGCCGCAATGGACGAGGCCCAGCTCGAACTGCCAGCCTTTCGTGGCGGCCTCGCGCACGAGCGCCTGCATCCCGGCCCGGTCGGTGCTGCTCCCGATCCGTTCCACCAGCCGCTGATCGATCGCACCGGTGGCCGTCATCAGGATCAGGCCGACATTGCGGACGCCGCGATTTTCGTCGGTGTAGAGCGCGCCGTAGACCGAGCGGCCCGCCTCGCTCCGAACCGGCCGGGCAGCGCGCAGATCGGGGATCAGCACCTTGACGCCCCCGCCATCGTCGAGGCCCAGGAGGATGGCGCTGCGCGGGATGGCCGCGAGATCCAGCTCATATTCGAAATAGCCCCACTGCCCGTCGCTGTCCCGCTCCAGGGCGCGTTGCGAAAGGATCGTGAGCCGGGAACGGCCCGGCCGCATGTAGCGGCGCATCAGCTCGAGCTGGCTGCAGGTTGCCGGCGGCGCAGTTGCGACATCGGCAATGTCGAGCTCCGCGATCGCCACCGATCGCTCGGCGGCCTCGTGCATGATGCTGGTCTGGACCGACTGCGGCGACCCCGCAATGCCGTTCAGCGCCAGATAAGCGCCATCGGGCCGCCGCTGATAATTGCCGATTTGCAGCCAGGAACAGGGGAAGGATGCGAGCCTGCCATCGACGAATTCGGTCGGCTCCTGCGTGGCCGCGGCGCCCGAGTCCGCCGGGTCCGGCCAGAATTGCCAGAGCAGGATCGCCGCCGCGAGCAAGACCAGCAGCGCGCCTGCCGCCGCCACCGGCCGGATGGCGCGAGGACGGGACGGCGGCGCCGCCGCGGCCCGAGGGGCGGGCCGGTTGGCGAGCCGGGCGCGGACCTGCGCGACGAAATGGTCGAGCAAAGGATCGCCGTCCTTGCCGTTCCAGCGCGACAGATCGATCGATTGCCATTCAGCGAAGCCGAACGGCGGCATCACCGGATCGATCAACACGCCGAGATAGGCGCCGCGGCCGGCCGCGCGCTCCGCTTCCTCGCGAACGAAGCGCCCGCCGCCGCCGGTCGAACTCTCCGACCAGGCGACGACGCACAAAGTGGCGGCGTCGAGTTCGGCGGCGATCGTCTCACGCCAGCCGCCGCCCGCCGGAATGTCCTGGTCCCACCAGATATCGAGCCCGGCGTCGCGAAGCGCCGAGACGAGACGGGCGATCCGCGGCCGGTCCTCGGTTTTGTAGGAAACGAAGATTTCGGCCATTCCAAGCCCCCGGCCTCCATCATAGCCGAATTTGAAACGGACTCCACTCGTACACCGGCCGCTTGGGTGCTAAGGTCGTCGGGCGGACGTGCGGGGGACTGGCATGAACGGCATCGGGCATCGCAATCGGCGTTCCTTTCTGACGCGGGCGATCGGCGTCTCGGTCGGGGGTGCGGCGGCGCTCGTGCTCGGCGCGCCGAGCCATGGTGCACAGGGCGAGCGGCGCCTGCGCGTCGATGCCGATCCGAACGATCCGGCGCATAGCGGACTGACCGATGCCGACCGCGGCGCGCACAGCGACGCGCCCGGCAACGGCCGCGGCGGGCGCAGCGCGCGGCGCCGGGGGGTCGAGGATGCCGACGCCGGAGCCAGTGCCGATCCGGCCCGCCGCGGCCGCGGCCCCGCGCGCGGCGAACCCCGTCGACGGACCGGGATGACCGATTCGGATCCCACCGATCCCGTCGCCCAGGGGCGCGCCCGGCGGCGAAGCTCGGCCGGCCCGACCGATACCGACAGCGGCCCGAATGCCGACGCGATCGGCAGCGGGCGCGGGCCGCAGGAGCGCTTTATCAATTGCCCCGGCCACCGCCGCTGCCCGCGATGAGGCGAACGCTGATCCTCGGCGCCCTGGTGCTGGCCCTGCTGCTCGCGGCGGTTCTGCTGCTCAGCCGGAGAGGCGAGGCCCCGGCCCGCGAGACCGCCCCGGCTTCCATGGCCCCGGACGCCGCCGCTGCACCGCCGCCGTCGGCACCGGCGCCACCAACGGCCGCGCCCGGGCCGTCGGACCGCTTCGTCGTCTGCCCGGGCGACCCGCGCTGCCCGAAGAGCGGTGACGCACCATCCGCTCGGCCACCAGGCGAGTAAGGCTCAGCGCAGGCGGGTCAGCCGGTACATCGGATAATCGCCATATTTCTTGGCGAGCGCGATCCGCCCGACATAGGCGCAGTTGAAGCGGCTCCGCGCCTCGAGCGCCAGGATGGCGGCGAGCGGCTGGGTGACGAAGACCGCGCCCGGCGGCGTCACCGGCTCAATCCGCGCCGCCTTGGAGACCTCGGTGCCATAATATGTAGTCCGGCCGGTGATATGGTCGATGGTGCGGTAGGCGGGGCCGTAATGGGCGCCGATCCGCATCCCGCCCGAACCGTCCAGCCCGAGCGTCGCATAATCATATTGGGCGAGGCGCTCCTGCAGCTGCAGCGCGATCTCCGCCGCGGTGGGCGCGCTGGACATCACCGCGTAGAGCGCGTCGCCCCAGCTGTTGCGGCATTCGACTTCGTCGGCGTGACCGTCGAGGATCTCCGCCGCGATCCGCATCACCCCGTCCCAAAAGGCCGGCAAAGCGCTTTCGCTGAGCGTCGAGAAGCCTTTGAAATCGGTGAACAGGATCGCGGCGAGGTTGCGCTCATAGGCGCTGGTCATGGCGGGCGGCGGGCGGGTGAGGTCGCGGTCGACGGCGCCCGGGGCGACGATCCGTGTCCGCCCCTCCCGTTCGGTCCAGGCGGCGACATCGGCGCCCGTTCCAGCGGGGCCGTTCGAAGGGCGCCCGTCCCAGACGGCGAGCTGGATCGCTTCGCCGCCGAGATGCTCGGCGCGCAGCCGCGCCATGCCCATCGCCATCCGGCTGGCATAGCCATATTGGGCAGGATCGCCGAAGAACTCGATCTCGCTCGCGAAGGTCACGCTGGACGCGGCATCGCGGACAGCGCGGTAGCGCGCCTCCCACCCCTCCCCACCCGGCCGCACCGATTGCGCCAGGAAATCCTCTTCCGCGAACGGCAGGACGACGTGCAGGCGAACGCCCCGGGCCAGCGCCGCTTCGGCCAGGACGAGGTCGCTGCCGCAGGCGAGCGCACCGAAGGCGAAGCCGATCGCCTGCTGCGCGATGATCGCTTCGGCCTCGGCCCGAAGCCGCGCTTCGGCGGCTACGTCGGCAGCGAACATATGGCCGCAAAAATGCATGACCCGCGGCGGCGCGAGCGGCGTCAAGAGCGCGGCCCCATCGACGCCGGCATGGCCCGCGACCATCAAGAGCTGGCGATAGGAGCTCGAGCGGGCGCCCAGATCGCGGCTCGCCCGGACCGGCTCCGAGCATAAAACGGCGCCGACTTCTTCCGTTCGGCCGAGGATCAGCAGGGCCTCGGCCTTGGTGACCGCCATATAATAATCGCCGGCTCCCGCGACCGCCGGATCGGCAAGCAAGGCGGCGGCCAGGCCGCGCGCATCATCGCCGCGATCCGCGAGCAGCGCGAGTGTGGCGGCATTGATCCCGGGAAAGGAATCGCCGCTCTCGCGATAGATGGCATGATAGGCCTCGAAGGCGCGCTCGAGCGCGAATTGCCGCTCGCCCGGCGGCGCGGCCAAAGCGCGGTCCTTGAGCAGGCGGGCGCCGACGGCGCGCTCGTGAGGATCGTCGGAGCGGTCGAGGCCGTGGGCTTCGAACAGCTCCATCGCCCGCTCGGTATCGCCCATCCGGGCAAGCGCCAGCACCTGCTGGTGGCGCACGGCGTGGCTGTCGTCGCCCGCTTCGATCGCCGATACGGTCGCGTCATAGGCGGCGATCAGATCGCCCCGCGCCAGCGCGTCCTTCGCGATTGCCGCCGCTTCGCTCATCGCCCGGTTATGATGGCAAGCGCCGGCCGAGACAATCGGCGACAAACCGGGACATTGTTGTGCTGGCGCACACCGGGCGCGGCGCCCTAAGGAGCAGCGGTCATGGCCGAAGAACCGCATATCCTGCTGGTCGACGACGAGCGCGACATTCGCGACCCGCTCGCGTCCTATCTCGGCAAGAACGGCGTGCGCGTCACCAAGGCCGAAAATGCGGCGAGCGCGCGCCAGGCGCTGTCGGCTTATGCGATCGATCTCGTCCTGCTCGACATCATGATGCCCGGCGAGGACGGGCTCGCCCTTGCCGGCTTCATCCGCGCGACCACCCAGATCCCGATCATCCTGGTCACCGCCAAGACCGAGGAGATGGACCGGGTCGTCGGCCTCGAAATCGGCGCCGACGATTATGTCACCAAGCCGTTCAGCCCGCGCGAACTGCTGGCGCGGATCAAGGCGGTGCTTCGCCGAACCGGCGAAAGCCTTGTCCGCGCGCCCGATGCGGACGCCTACGGCTTCGGCCCGTGGATCCTGCGCAGCGGCGAGCGCGAATTGGTCGGCGAGGACGGGATCGCGATCCCGCTCTCCACCGGCGAGTATAATCTGCTCCACGCGCTGGTGACGCGGCCGCGCCGCGTGCTCAGCCGGGAGCAATTGCTCGATCTCAGCCAGGGCCGCGAGCTTGCCGCCTTCGAGCGCAGCATCGACAATCATATCAGCCGGCTGAGGAAGAAGATCGAAACCGATCCCTCAAGCCCCAAGCTGATCAAGACGGTCTGGGGCGGCGGCTACACGCTCGCCGCCGAGGTGCGCAAATTGTGATCGGCCGGGTGAAGCGGTTCCTGCCGAGCAGCCTGATCGGGCAGATCGCTCTGGTCATGGCGCTCGCTTTGCTGATCGCGCAGGCAATCAATTTCGGCGTGGTGTTCAGCGAACGGCAGCGGGCGACGCGGGCGCAGATCGAGGCGCCGGCGGTGGCCCGCTTCACCGGCTTCGCTCAGCGCGTCGTTGCCCTGCCGCCCGCCCAGCAGGGTCCGCTGCTCGCAAACGTCTCGCGCCGCAGCCGCTTCTCGATCGACCCGCAGAGTAATGTCCGGGCCGAGCTCAGCAATGCCCGGCTTACCGCGCGGCTGCGCGAGAGCGCCGAGCTGAACGGTTTTGCGATTCGCGACGCCCGGGCCGCCGCCGGCGAGGCGGCGCCCAGCCGGAGTGGCCGGCATATGCTGGCGCTCTCGCTCTCGGTGCAGCTCGCCGACGGGCGCTGGTTCAACGGCCGGCTGCACATGCCGCGGCCCGATCCGTTGCTCGGCTCGCGGCTCGCCATATCGACTTTGCTGATTTACATCCTGATCCTCGGCGCGATGATCCTGATCGCGGCGCGGCTGGCCCGCCCGCTGCGCGATCTGACCGCGGCGGCGGACCAATTCCATGGCCGGGCCGAGGCGCCGCGGGTCGAGCCGCGCGGGCCCGCCGATTTGAAGCGCGCGATCCTCGCCTTCAATGCGATGGGCGCCCGGGTCGGCGTGATGCTCGACGAGAAAGACCGGATGCTGGGCGCGATCGGCCACGATCTGCGCACCCCGCTGGCGTCGCTGCGGATCCGTGCCGAAAGCATGGAGCCCGAGGCAGAGCGCGACAAGGTGATCGCGACCATCGAGGAGATGACCGCGATGCTGGACGACACGCTGGCGCTGGCTCGCTCCGGTCGCGCGCGCGAGCCGGAGCGGGCGGTGGATCTGCCGGCGCTCGCCGATACGGTGGTCGAGGAATTTCGCGAGCTCGGCCTCGACGTCGCGCTGGAGCCGAGCGAGAAATTGAGCGCCACGGTGCAGCCGGTCTCGCTCCGGCGGGCGGTGCGCAATCTGGTCGAGAATGGCGTGAAATATGGCGGCTCGGTCCGCGTCACGGTGCGCAAGGTGAACGGCCACCCGGCGATCGAAGTCGCCGATCGCGGCCCCGGTATTCCGGAGGCGGAGCTGGAAGCGGTGCTGGAGCCGTTCGTCCGCCTCGAAGCCTCGCGCAGCCGCGAGACGGGCGGCTCGGGCCTCGGCCTCACCCTCGCCCGCGCGGCGGCACAAGCGCATGGCGGCAGCCTGGAGCTTGAGAACCGCCCCGGAGGCGGTCTTCTCGCCCGGATCTGCCTGCCCTAGACCGTCTCGGCGGGGGGAAAGGCGCGGACCTTGCGTTTCCCGCACCAAAGCTCGAGCGGCTGAGCGCCGAAATAGGCCTCGGCGGCGCGCACGGCCTCAGCGTCGTCCGCGGCTTCGATCTCTTCGAAGCCGACGAAGCGGCCGCCGGGCCCAGCCAGCCGATAGAGCCGGTAATAAACCATAGTTCCCCCACCCCGCAGCGGTAGTCACCGCTGCGCGCGACCTCTGTCGCATGTTTCGGGACAAAACGGCTTAAGCGAGATCAAGCCGTGCGAAAAAGAGGCGGGCCCGGAACGACCCGCCTCATATGAGCGATGGCGACGGACTTAGCCGTCGTTGCGAGGACCGCGCGCGCCCGGACCCCGGCGATGGCCGCGAGCGCCGCGCGCCTGCTGCCGTTCGGCCGCGGTGAGCACGCCGTTGCGGTCCGCATCGGCGCGATCGAAACGGGCGAGCGCGCGTTCGCGCAATTGATCGCGGGTCAGGTAGCCCTGCTCGCCGAACATCCGCATGCCGCGCATGCCCCGGCCCATTCCACGGCCCATCGCTCGGCCCGGGCCGCGGCCCATGGCCATGGCGCGGTGACCGCGCTGGCCACGCATGCCGGGTCCGCGGCGCTGCTCGCCCCGGCTGGCGCGCGCGGCATCGAATTCGGCGCGGCTCACCGAGCCGTTGCGGTCGGCGTCGAGCCGCTCGAACATGCGGTCGGCGGCTTGCGCACGGCGCTGAGCGCGGGCCGCGGCGGCATCCTCTGAATTGAACCGACCGTCATTGTCGACGTCCATCCTGGCGAAGCGCTGGTCGACCCGTTCGATGACTTGCGCGCGCGTGATGTCGGCATCGCGCGCCGGGCGCGGCTCGGGACCCTGGGCGGTGGCCGGGCCGGCGAGCGCGAGCAAGGCGGCGCCGCACAGATAGGTGATCGTTTTCATGGCTTCCCTCCCGAAGTTCGGATGAGCATGTATCACCCGTTCCTGTCGCGCAACTATGTCGGGCGCGATGCGACTTTGTCGCACTTTGTCGCAAGGCTTTTAAAAGCTGACCCGCGCGCTCAGGCGGATGTCGCGGCCGCCGAGCGGCGCGAAATCCTTGGTGAAGGAGGCATGGCGGCGCGCCTCGACGTCGAACAGATTGTTGGCCGAGAGCGAGAAGCTGGCCGGCCCGCGCCGGCCCCAGGGCCGCCAGGTGACGCTGGCGTTGACCAGGGTGAAGCTCTCGGTCGGCGTCTCGAAGGCGGCGATCCGGTCCTGGCCGAAGACCCGCTCGACCTCGAGCCGGGCATCGGCTTGAGGCGATTCCGCCTCGATCGCGCCGAGCAGGCGAAGCGGCGGGATGCGCGGCACCGGGCCGCCGCCGTCCGAGATCGTCGCCCGCACATAATCGGCGACCGCGTCGAAATTGACCCGCCAGGTGCCGACATAGCCGAGCAACGCGTTCGCCCCCAGCTCCACCCCCCAATAGGTCGCGCTGCGCTGAAAATATTGGAAGACGGGGAGTTCATCCTCTTCGGCCCCGGTCGCGGCCTGGAAGATGTAATGGTCGAAGCGGTTGGCGAACAGGGCCGCGTTCAGCCTGAGTCCCGGAGTCTGGGCGCGGACGTAGAGTTCGCCGCCGAGGCTGCGCTCCTTGCGCAAGGTGGGGTCGCCGATCTCGAAGGCCTGCGTGGCGATGTGCGGGCCGTTGGAATAAAGCTCCTCGGCCGACGGCGCGCGCTCCGAGCGGGAGAGGTTGAGGCCGGCACGGACCAGCGGGGCGAGCTCGACCGAAGCCCCGGCCGCGACCGAAAAAGCGGTGAAAGCCCGGTCGAGCCCGAGCGTCGGCGCCGAGACGCTGGTGCGTTCGACCCGGAGCGCGCCTTCCAGTTCGACCGCGCCGAGCTCGATCTCCTGCAAGGTGAACAGGCCGAATTGCGAGGTGTCGTTGGGCGGCACGAAGGCCTCCGCGCCGACCGCCTCGAAATCGCGAAGGAAGAATTGGCCGCCGATCACCCCGCGCCAGCCGCCGCGTTCGGCCTGGACCGCCTCGATCCGGCCCTCGATGCCCTGATTGCGGAAGCGCGTGCCGACCTCGTCGCCCTCATATTCGATATGCTCGTAATCGGCCGCCGCAATGCGGACGCGCAATTTGTCGAGGAAGCCGCCGAGCTCCAGCTCGCCGCGCAGATCGCCGCGATACTGGCGCATCGCGATGGTGACGTCGGCAGGATCGTGGCCCTCCTCACCGCCCGCTTCCTCGTGATGCCCGGCGCCGGGCCGGGAGGGCACGCCATAATTGGTGTCGAAGACGCTGAACGAGACGCCGATATTGCCGCCGTCGCGGATCAGGGCGAGGCCGGCGCCCGCGGTCCAGGTCTCGGTCGCGCTGTTCGGCAGGCGCCCGCGCAGCCCGGCCAGTTCGCGCGCCTCCTCGGCTTCCTCCAGATGGCCTTCCGCCGCTTCCTCCTCGGCGAGTTCGATTTGCTCGGCGCGAAGTGCGGGTGCGAGCACGAAGCCGCCGACGCGAAGATCGTCGGTGTTGCGGTAGCTGCCGTCCAGATGCAGCACGACGCCGCTCTCGCCGAAGGGGATATCGACCCCCATCGCGCCGCCATATTCGTCCGCGGCCGAGCCATAATTGGCGAGCGCGTCGATATGGACATCGTCCTCGGGCACGCGGCGCGGAATGCGCCGGTCGAAGACGTTGACTGCGCCGCCGATCGCCTGGCTGCCGAACAGCAGGACGGCCGGGCCGTGCAGCACCTCGATCCGGTCGGCGGTGATCGGATCGATCGTCACCGCATGGTCGGTCGAGGTGTTGGAGACGTCGACCGAGCCGATCCCGTCGAGGAGCACCCGCACGCGATCGCCCTGAAAGCCGCGCAGCACCGGCCGCGACGCGCCCGGGCTGAACGAGGTCGCGGAGACGCCCGGCAGCCGCGCCAGCGTCTCGCCGAGCTGCGGCCTCAGTTCGCGGGCGAGATCGGCGCCGCTCAGCGTCGAGGTCCCGGCAAGGATGTTCAGGTCGCGCACGAAGGGTGCGGTCACGACGATATTCTCGCCCTGATCCTCGTGCAGATGATCCTGCGCGGCCGGATCTTCCGCTGTGGCCGGCGCGGTGGCGACCGGGTCCTGAGCGAGCAAGGGAGAGGGCGCGACCGCGACGGCGGCCGAAGCAAGCAGACGGGACAGACGCTTCATTCGTAACAGCTCCAATCGCCACACGCGTTAGAGCGCGCGTTACGTTATATCAATAACAGACCTGAGCGCACGATTCGTACCGTCGCGTCGGTGCCACGCCCTGTCGCCTCCGCCGCTCGGACAGGCTGACAGAGTCGGCCGATTCTCTATGGTGAAAACCTTGGGGCAGAAGGCGTTAGCGAGGGGCAGGATGAGCGGGATGCAAGCACGGGCACGGACGGCGCGGCTGGCCGGGGTGATGGCGATCGTCCTGGCGGGTTCGATCTTCGCCGCGCACTCGGCCCAATCCCAGCGCCGACCCGCCGCCGCGACCGCGCCGACCAGTTCCGCCCAGCGCGCGCTCGCCGCCCGGATCAGCGAACTCGGCCGAGGCTTCAGCGGCGAGGTCGGGATCGCGGTGCGCGAGATCGACAGCGGCTGGGCGACGAGTTGGAACGGCCAGCGCTATTTCCCGCAGCAGAGCGTCAGCAAATTCTGGGTGGCGTTGACCGCCTTCGCGCGGATCGACGCGGGCATCCTCTCGCCTACCCAGCGCGTGACCATCCGCCGCCAGGACCTGACCCTGTTCCACCAGCCGATCGCGGCGCAGGTCGGCGCGGAAGGCTTCACGACGACGCTCGACAACCTCATCTTCCGGGCGCTCACGCAAAGCGACAACACCTGCAACGACGCGGTGCTGCGGACCGCCGGCGGGCCGGATGCGGTGCGCTCGATGCTCTCCCGGCACCGGATCACCGGCATTCGCTTCGGCCCGGGCGAACGGGCGATGCAGAGCCAGATCGCCGGCCTGCAGTGGCAGCCCAGCTATTCGGTCGGCCGCGCTTTCTATCAGGCGCGGGACGGCGTCCCCGAATCCCGGCGGCGCGCGGCGTTCGAGGCCTATGTCGCGGACCCGATCGACGGCGCGACTCCCGACGGGCTGGTCGAAGGGCTCGCCCGCCTGCGCCGGGGCGAATTGCTCTCGCCGCGCTCGACCGAGCGGATGATCGCGATCATGTCGCAGACCCGCACCGGCCCCCAGCGGCTGACCGGCGGCCTCGCCCCAGGCTGGCGGATCGCGCACAAGACCGGCACCGGCCAGGTGCTGGGCAGCACCCAGGCCGGCTATAACGATATCGGCATCCTGACCGCGCCCGACGGCCGCCATTATGCGGTGGCGGTGATGATCGGGCGAACCTCGGTGCCCAATCAGGTGCGCATGGCGCTGATGCAAAACGTGACCCGGGCGGTGATCGCCTATCACGACGCCGATGCGCGCTCGGGCGCGGGTCATTACGGCGGCTAGCCGGACCGGCTGCGGCGCTCTACAGTGGAACGATGGCGAGGCCGCAATCCCCCGACTATGACAAGCGCCGCGACGCGATCCTCGAGACGGCGGCGCGGCTCTATGCGGTGAAGGGCTTTCGCGGCGCTTCGGTGGCCGCGCTGGCCAAGGCCTGCCGCACCTCCAAGTCGCTTATCTATCACTATTTCCCGTCCAAGGACGACATTCTCTACGCGGTCATGGCCGAGCATCTCGACAGCCTGACCGAGGCCGCCGAAGCGGCCTGCGCGAGCGGCAGCGCGGATGAACGGCTGCGCGCGCTGACCGTCGCGTTCATGCGGCTTTATGCGAGCGCGCAGAACCAGCACAAGGTGCTGCTCAACGAACTGGACAACCTCCCGCCGGAGCGGCGGGCGGACGTCGTCGCCAAGCAGCGGCGAATCATCGCCGCGGCCGAAGCGGTGATCGCCGAAATCGCGCCGGGCGGCGGCGCGCGGGTGAACACGATGCTGTTCTTCGGCATGATCAACTGGACCCACACCTGGTTCGACCCCCAGGGCCCGTTCATGCCCGAGGCATTGGCGATGCGCGTGTTCGAGATCATGCAGCGCGGGGTGACGCCTCAAGCGTCGTAGTCGAGCTCGACGCCAGCGCCCCTGGGCACCGATTGGCAGGTCAGCACATAGCCCGCCGCCACTTCTTCGTCGGTGAGGCCGTAGCGCGCCGCCATCTCGACCTTCCCCGAAACCACCCGCGCCCGGCAGGTCGCGCAAACCCCGGCCTTGCAGGCGAAGGGGGCCGGGAGGCCAGCGGCGCGGGCGCTGTCGAGGATGTTGCCGGCGGCGGCGTCGAACGCGACCCGGCGCTTGCGGCCGTCGAGGGTGACCAGCATCTGCAGCCCGGCGGCATCGCGCGACAGTTCGGCGAGCTGCGCCTGGAGCGCTTCGGGCGGGCGATCGGCGGTGAAGCGTTCGAGGTGGATCCGATCCTTGGAAACGGCGCGGGTGAGCAGCGCCTCTTCCGCCGCATCCATCATCGGCCCGGGGCCGCAGATGAAGAAGGCGGCGACCTCGGCCGGATCGATCAGGCTGGTCAGGATGTCGTCGCATTTGGCGCGATCGAGCATGCCGTTGAACAGCGCGAACTCCTCCGCCTCTTCGGCAAGGAAATGATGGACTTGCAGCCGGTCCATGAAACGATTCTTGAGCTTCGCCAGCGCCTCCAGGAAGATGATCGAGTTGCTGTCGCGATTGCCGTAGAACAAAGTGAAGCGGCTCTCGGGCTCGGTCAGCAGCGCCGTCTTCAGCAGCGACATCACCGGCGTGATCCCCGAGCCGCCGGCGAAACCGACATAATGATTGGCCGCACCGGGCGCGAACTCCCAGGTGAAGCTGCCGTGCGGGGGCATCACTTCGATCGGCGTGCCGGGCTTCAGATTGTCGTTCGCCCAGTTGGAAAAGGCGCCGCCGGCGATGCGCTTGACGGTGACCATCACTTGCCCGTCCTGGGGCGCCACGCAGAGCGAATAATTGCGCCGCAACTCTTCGCCCGAAATCTCAGCCTTGAGCGTCAAATGCTGGCCGGGCTTGAATTTAAACGTCTCACGCAGCACTTCCGGGACGTCGAAGCGGATCGAGCGGGCGTCGCTGGTCTCATCGACGACCTCGGCCACGGTGAGAGTGTGGAAGCCGACGCTCATCAGTGGCACTTGAACCGGTCGAACGGCTCGAGGCAGGCCCGGCAGCGCCATTGCGCCTTGCACGGGGTCGAGCCGGAGCGGCTCAGCTCCTCGGTCTCGGTCGAGCCGCATTGCGGGCAGGTCGCGGTCGCGGCCGCGCTTGGCGGGGCGATGCCATAGGCGTGGAGCTTGGCTTTGCCGCTTTCGCTGATCCAGTCGGTGGTCCAGGGCGGCGCGAGCACGGTTGCGATCGCGACGCCGCGGAAGCCGGCCGCGTCGAGCGCTGCCCGAATGTCGCTCTCGATCGTCTGCGTGGCGGGGCAGCCGGTATAGGTCGGGGTGATGGTGACGCGGTCGTGGGTGACGGTGCGAACAATGCCGAGGTCAACCACGGAGACCGCCGGGATTTCGGGGTCGGGGACGGCTTCCAGGACTGCCCAGATGCCATCGACAGGCGCGTCCTGCTCAAGGGCGGCCGCCGCTACCATGTTGCGTCCGGGTAGGTGCGGGGCAGATATTGCATGACCGCCAATATGTGGCCGAGATGCTCGCTATGGTGGCCACGGCGGCCGCCCAGGATCGGGCGCTGGTCCTTCGGCGCCTCCAGCGTCGCTTCGGCGAGGATCGCGGCGAGCTTCGCGTCGTAATCGGCGCGGAACTGCGTCACGTCGGCGCCGATCCCGCAACCGGCGGCGGCGATCGCGGTATCGTCCATCTCGAACAATTCGGGGACGAAGCGCCAGTGCCAGTCGAGCCCGTCCGCCATCCGTTGCCGGCTCTCCTCGGTGCCGTCGCCGAGGCGGATCACCCACTCGGCGGAGAGCTCGGCATGATAGCGCACTTCCTTGACCGCCTTGGCGGCGACCGCGGCGATCGTCGCGTCGGTCGAGGCGGTCAGACGATCGAACAGCATCTCCTGCCAGGTCGAGAAGAGCAGCTGGCGCGCCATGGTCTGCGCGAAATCGCCATTGGGCTGTTCGACCAGCCAGCAACTGCGGAAATCGAGCACGTCGCGGCGGAAGGCGAGCGCATCGCCGTCACGCCCCTTCCCTTCCGCCTCGCCGGCGGCGTTGAGGAAATGGGTGGCCTGCCCGATCAGATCGAGGCCCATATTGGCGAGGCTGAGATCGACCTCGACACTGGGTGCGTGGCCGCACCATTCGCCGAGCCGCTGGCCGAGGATCAGGCTGTCGTCGCCGAGGCGCAGCAGATAATCGAACACTATCCGGTTGTCGGTGAGAGCCTCAACCATTTCCCCACCTCGTTCGTCCCGAGCGAAGTCGAGGGGCGTATGTGATGAGTCCGTGCCAGCGCCCCTCGACTTCGCTCGGGACGAACGGATATGGATGGCCAAAGGCGCCCATCAGATGTGGGTGATCCCGTCCGGAATGTCGTAGAAGGTCGGGTGGCGGTAGATCTTGTCCTCGGCGGGATCGAAATTCGCCGCATCGTCGGCCGGATCGGAGGCGGTGATCGCGGCCGAGGGCAGCACCCACAGGCTCACCCCCTCCATCCGCCTTGTATAGGTGTCGCGGGCGTGGCGCAGCGCGATCTGGGCATCCGGCGCGTGCACAGAGCCGACATGGCGGTGCGACATCCCGCCCTTGGCGCGGACGAAGACTTCCCAGAGCGGCCAATCGTTGCTCATCGATCCTCCGAGCGAATGGTCCGAATGTTCGCACTGGCCATGGGCATCACGCCGCCTCAGCCTTCAGAGCGCGCTTCTGTGCATAGGCGGCGGCGGCCTCGCGGACCCAGGCGTTGGTTTCCCAGGCGTCGCGCCGCGCCTTGATCCGCTCCTTGGCGACCGGGCCTTCGCCCTTCACCACCGCGTAGAATTCCTCCCAATCGACCGCGCCGTAATCGTAGCCGCCTTTGGCCTCGTTCCACGTCAAATCCGGGTCGGGCACGCTCAGGCCAATCGCGTCGGCCTGGGGCTTGGTGATGTCGACGAATTTCTGGCGAAGCTCGTCATTGGTGTCGCGCTTGATCCGCCAGCGCATCGACTGGGCGGTGTTGGGGCTATTGTCGTCGGTCGGGCCGAACATCATCAGCGACGGCCACCACCAGCGGTTCAGAGCGTCCTGCGCCATCCGCTTCTGCTCAGGCGTGCCGGCGGCGAGATGCATCATGATCTCATAGCCCTGACGCTGGTGGAAGCTTTCCTCCTTGCAGACCCGGACCATGGCGCGGGCATAAGGCCCGTAGGAGGTCCGCTGCAGCGGCACCTGGTTCATGATCGCGGCGCCGTCGACCAGCCAGCCGATCGCGCCGATATCCGCCCAGGTAAGCGTCGGATAATTGAAGATCGTGCTGTACTTGGCCCTGCCCGAATGCAGCGCCTCGATCATCTCGGTGCGGCTCGTGCCGAGCGTCTCGGCGGCCGAATAGAGATAGAGGCCGTGCCCCGCCTCGTCCTGCACCTTGGCGAGCAGGATCGCCTTGCGGCGCAGCGAGGGCGCGCGGCTGATCCAATTGCCCTCAGGGAGCATGCCGACGATCTCGCTATGCGCGTGCTGCGAGATCTGCCGCGTCAGGGTGCGCCGATAGGCCTCGGGCATCCAGTCCTTCGGCTCGATGAACTCGTCCGCCGCGACCCGCGCCTCGAAGGCGGCGAGCTTGTCGGGATCCTCGGTGGAGACGACGCGCGCCGTCTTGTGCATCTCGGTGGTGTACATCGCTCTTTCCTACCATTCATCGACCGATCGGTCAATTAATCAGGCGTCACCATTAGACGGCTTCAACGCACGAATCGCGGCAAGGTGGCCGCACCGATTCGCGGGGCACCTCGGCAAATGAGTTGAGGATGTTGAGGGGGGCCGACAGCCGGGCCCAGAATCCCCCGCAAGCGGCCGCTCGGGGTCGAAATTCGAAGGTGGAACAGCCCGGCCATGCGCGCATCATAGCGCATCCGGTGGGGTGTAGGAAAATGCCGGAAGCAATACGGCCCCGCCGACACTCCAGCCGGGTGAACGCTCGCTAACCGGCCAGGAACGCCAGGCCGATCTGGCGCTGCTGGGGCGGGTGGCGGTGCTCGAACAGGAACAGGCCCTGCAGCGGCCCGAGGCGGAGCGCGCCGTCGATGACCGGCACCGTCAGGGTGGCGCCGGTCAGCACCGCCTTGATGTGCGACGGCATGTCGTCCGCGCCGACATTGGCGTGGCTGTAGCCGGCACCCTCGGGAGCAAGGCGATCGAAGAAGGCGACGAGATCGTCGCGCAGCGCCTGATCGGCGCCGCCGAGCAGGACGAGCGAGGCGGTGGTGTGACGGATCAGCGCATTGAGCAGGCCCGAGCCGGCATCGATCTCATGGAGCCAGGCAGAGGCCATTTCGGTGAACTCGTAAAGGCCCCTGCCCTGGGTCGGCACCCGGATTTCAATATGGTGCATCCCACTCCCTCCCCGCTCAAACCCGCTCGATCACCGTCGCGATGCCCTGCCCTACGCCGATGCACATCGTGCACAAAGCATGGCGACCGCCGGTGCGGTGGAGCTCCTCGGTCGCGGCGAGGAGCAGGCGGGCGCCGGACATGCCGAGCGGGAGGCCGGCTGCTTGCACCAATGCCCAGCCGAGACTAGCTCAGCGGCATGAAGGTGACCGGCGATTATCATGCGAACGGCTATGCCCATCTCGAAGGGTTGGTCCCGCCCGAAGTGGCGCAGGCCTTCCTGCAGGGGCTGAAGCGCGACCTCGGGCCCGCGCCGATCCCGCTCAGCACGGTGCGCGAGCATGTCAATCTGCTCAACCGCCCGGCCTTCGAGGTCTATGGCCATTTCTGGAAGCCGATGCTGTTCTTTCTTTGGGGTCTCACCCCGATCGTCAGCCGGATCGTCGACCGGGACCTGCTCCCGACCTACGATTATTTCCGGCTCTACCGCGCGGGCGACCTGTGCAAGGTGCATGCGGACCGGCTCTCGTGCGAGCACAGCCTGTCGCTGACCATGGGCTATAGCGACGACAAGGTCTGGCCGCTCGAAGTCGGCCGCACGCGCCAGGATCCGAGCGCGCGGATCGACGAAAGCTTCGGCGCCGAGGCGTTCGGCTCGGTGCCGATGCGGGTCGGCGACGCGGCGCTCTATCAGGGCGTCCACCATCGCCACGGGCGGACCACGCCCAACCCCAATCGCTGGTCGGCGCATCTGTTTTTGCACTGGGTCGACCGCGACGGTCCTTACGCCGATCAGGCCTTCGACGGTCGGCTCGACCCCGCCAAGGTGGATTTCAGCTTCCGCTGAGCGGCTCACGGTTGGAGCCATCGAAACGCAGCTTTGCGCCCCATCGGACGATGGCCGCACTTGACCTTTCCGCAGCCGAGCATGATAAGTCATTGACGGACAGTCCATTCGCTTGGGGTCACCTGACGGAGCAGGCACATCATGCGTAAATTGCTGGTTTTAGTTGGCCTTGCGACTGCCGTGGGCCCGGCCGCCGCATCGGAGCCCCGCACGAGCCGCGTTGGCGTTAACAACGATCCGAGCCAGATCGTCTGCCGCACCGAGCAGGAGATCGGATCGCGCCTGCGTACCAACCGGGTTTGTCGCACGCGTGCTCAGTGGGCGGAATATCGGCGCGAGACCCGTCAGGCCGTGAGCCGGGCGCAGGAGACGATCGGAAGCCAATATTGATTGCCTCGCCAGGACTCGTCATCTGCCCGACCGAGCAGGAAATCGGATCGCTCCTGCGCTCCAATCGGGTGTGTCGCACGCGGGCCCAATGGGCGGAATTTCGGCGCGAGGCCCGTCAGGCCGTGAGCCGGGCGCAGGAACAGATGGGAACCAGGTACGACCAATAATTCAGCGAGGAGGCGTACCATGATCGCAAGAGCCTGCCGGGCGGCCCTGGCCGCGACCTTCCTCTGCTCGCTCGGTTCGCCGGCCTCGGCCAGCACGCCGGGCCTGGAGCGGGTCTATGCCGCCGGCCGATGCCTCGTCCGACAGGACCGCCGCGCCGCCATCGATCTGGTCCTCGCTTTGCCGATCGGGCGTGAGCGAGCCAGTATATCCGCGCTGGCGCCGAGTCTCGGTCGCTGCGGCGCCGGGCTGGAGTCGGTGCCGGCCATGCATCTGCGCGGAGCGATCGCCCAAGCGCTGTTCTTCCGCGACTTTCGGGGCTTCGGCCTGCAGCCTTCGCGCTCGATCGCGCTGGTGAATCTCGACCTCCCGATTCAGGATTCGCCGCCCGGAGATCCGACCACCGAACTTTACCGTCTCGCCGACTGCGTGGTGCGCAATGACGGGCCGCGCACGGAGAGCCTGCTTGCGACCCGGCCCGGAAGCGAGAACGAAAGCAGGATCATGGATCGGCTGGCGCCCTATCTGCGTGCCTGCACGACGGCGGATTCCCAGCTGTCGATCGCTCGCTCGGACCTGAGGAGCGCGATGGCACAGAGCGCCTATCACAGCATGTATCGCTACTGGACGCGGCAGCTGAGTTCGACGCGCAACCAGTAAGCGTCACACGCGCTCGATCACGGTCGCGATGCCCTGCCCGACGCCGATGCACATCGTGCATAAGGCATAGCGGCCGCCGGTGCGGTGAAGCTCCTCGGTCGCGGTAAGGAGCAGGCGGGCGCCGGACATGCCGAGCGGATGACCGAGGGCGATGGCGCCGCCGTTCGGATTGACGCGGGGATCGTCGTCGGCGAGGCCGAGGCGGCGCATCACCGCGAGGCCCTGCGCGGCGAAGGCTTCGTTGAGCTCGATCAGGTCCATTTGCGCGATGGTCAGGCCGAGCCGCTTCAACAGTTTCTCGCTCGCCGGCGCCGGGCCGATGCCCATGATCCGCGGCGGCACGCCGACGACCGCGCCGCCGAGGAAGCGGGCACGCGGAGTGAGGCCATTGCGTTTGGCCGCCTCTTCGGTGGCGACGATCAGCGCCGCGGCGCCGTCGTTGACGCCCGAGGCGTTGCCGGCGGTGACGCTGCCGTCGGGGCGGACGATGGGGCGGAGTTTGCCGAGCGCCTCGACGCTGGTTTCGCGCGGGTGCTCGTCCCTGTCCACCACAAGGGCTTCGCCCTTGCGCTGGGGAATGGAGACCGGGACGATTTCCGCCGCCAGCCGTCCGTTCGCCTGCGCGCGCGAAGCCTTCTCCTGGCTGCGAACGGCGAAGATGTCTTGATCCTCGCGGCTGATATCAAATTCCTGCGCGACATTTTCGGCCGTGGTCGGCATCGTGTCGTCGCCATAAGCGTCGCGCATCTTCGGATTGACGAAGCGCCAGCCGATCGTGGTGTCGTAGATTTCGGCGTTGCGATCGAAGGCCGACGTCGCCTTGGCCATCACGAATGGCGCCCGGCTCATGCTCTCCGAACCGCCGGCGATGAGCATATCGGCCTCCGAGCCGCGGATCACCCGCGCCGCCATCGCGACCGCGTCCATGCCCGAGCCGCACAGGCGATTGAGGGTCACGCCGCCGGACGTGTCGGGGAGGCCCGCAAGCAGGCCCGCCATGCGCGCGAGGTTGCGATTGTCCTCGCCCGCCTGATTGGCGCAGCCCAGGATGACGTCGTCGAGCTCGGCCCAATCCACTTGCTGGTTGCGCTCGATCAGCGCCTTGATCGGGAGCGCGGCGAGATCGTCGGCGCGGATCGAGGAGAGGGCGCCGCCGTAGCGGCCGATCGGGGTGCGAATGGCGTCGCAGATATAGGCTTGGGTCATGGCATGCTCCGTGGGGTCCCCCTACCCGTTCGTCCCGAGCGAAGTCGAGGGGCGCTGGCACGACCTCATCACGAGCGCCCCTCGACTTCGCTCGGGACGAACGCGCTTTGCTCTGGCATAGGGCGCGCGGAGGCCTAGATGAGCTACGAGACCATCCTCTTCTCCAGCGAGGCCGGCATTGCCCGGCTCACGCTCAACCGGCCGGATCGGCTGAACAGCTTCACCGTGCAGATGCACGAGGAGGTCGCGGACGCGCTTGGCCGGCTGGAGGGGGCAAGGACGCTGATCCTGACCGGCGCGGGGCGCGGCTTTTGCGCGGGGCAGGATTTGAACGATCGGGCGGTGGCGCCGGGCGCGGCGGTCGATCTCGGCGAGTCGGTGGAGCTGAGATACAATCCGCTGATCCGCACGCTGACCGCGCTGCCCATGCCGGTGATCGCGCGGGTCAACGGGGTGGCGGCGGGCGCGGGCGCGAATATCGCTTTGGCCTGCGATATCGTGATCGCCGCGAAGAGCGCGAAATTCATCCAGAGCTTCGCCGCGATCGGGCTCATTCCGGACAGCGGCGGCACCTGGGTGCTGCCCCGCCTGGTCGGCCAGGCGCGGGCGCTCGGGCTGGCGTTGACCGGGGAGCCGCTCGAGGCTGAGCGGGCGGCCGAATGGGGGCTGATCTGGAAAGCGGTGGAGGACGAGCGGCTGGATGCGGAGGTCGACGCGCTCGCCGCGCGCTTCGCCGCCGGGCCGACGCGGGGGCTGGCCCGGATCAAAAAGATGATCCGCGAAAGCTGGGGCCAGTCGCTCGACGCCGAACTCGACCGCCAGCGCGACGCGATGCGCGAACTGGGCTTCAGCGACGATTATCGCGAGGGCGTCGCCGCCTTCATGGAAAAGCGCAAACCCAGTTTCACCGGGTCCTGAGCGCCACCACCGTTCGGCCTGAGCCTGTCGAAGGCCATTCCTTCTTTGGGCGGAAGAAAATAGAGGGCTTCGACAGGCTCAGCCCGAACGGAGTGGTTTGCATGAAACCCCTGAAGCTTCTGAACTATGCCGCCGATCAATGGGTCGCGGGCGATGGCGGGCTCGCGCCGGTGCTCAATGCGGTGACGGGCGAGCTCGTTGCCGAGACGGGCAGCGCGGGGCTCGATTTCGGGGCGATGCTGGCCCACGGCCGCGAGGTCGGCGGGCCGGCGCTCAGGGCGATGACCTTCCACGAGCGGGCCTGGATGCTGAAGGACCTCGCCAATGCGGTGATGGCGCGCAAGGAGGAATTGTACGCACTGAGCTACGCCACCGGCGCGACCCGCAAGGACGGCTGGATCGATATCGAGGGCGGCGCCGGGACGCTCTTCTCCTTCTCGTCCAAGGGCCGGCGCGAGCTGCCCAACGGCAAGGTCCTGATCGACGGCGCGATGGAGCCGCTGTCGAAAGGCGGCAGCTTCGTCGGCCAGCACGTCTTCACTCCGCTGCACGGCGTCGCGGTGCATATCAACGCGTTCAATTTCCCGGTCTGGGGGATGCTCGAAAAGCTCGGGCCGACCTTGCTCGCGGGCGTGCCGGCGATCGTGAAGCCGGGCAGCTCGACCGGCTATCTGACCGAAGCGTGCGTGCGGATCATGATCGAGGCGGACGTATTGCCCAGGGGCGCGCTGCAGCTGATCATGGGCTCCACCGGCGACCTGCTCGATCATCTCACCCTGCAGGACGTGGTCAGCTTCACCGGCTCGGCGGCGACCGCGATGAGGCTTCAGAGCCACCCGGTGATCGCGCGCGAGAGCGTCCGCTTCGTCGCCGAACGCGACAGTCTCAACGCCTCGATCCTGGGCCCGGACGCCGCGCCCGGCACGCCGGAATTCGACCTCTTCGTCAAGGAAATCGCGCGCGAGATGACGGTCAAAGCGGGGCAGAAATGCACCGCGATCCGCCGCGCGATGGCGCCGGCCGAGCATCTCGACGCGGTCCAGGAGGCGCTGGCCGCACGGCTTGCCCAGGTGAAGATCGGCGATCCGCGCGACGAGGCGACCCAGATGGGCCCGCTCGCCAGCTTCGCCCAGCGCGATTCGGTGCGGGCGGCGGTCGCGGAGCTGGCCAAATCGGCGCGGATCGTGTCCGGCGATCCGGACGCCGATCCGCTCGCCGGCGGCGCCTTCCTGCAGCCGATCCTGCTGCGCTCCGACGATCCCTGGGGCTCGCCCGCGATCCACGACGTCGAGCCGTTCGGGCCGGTTGCGACGATCATGCCCTACGGGGATCTCGACGACGCGATCGCGCTCGCCAATCGCGGCATGGGCAGCCTGGCGCTGTCGCTGTTCACCTTCGACCAGGAGGTGGCGACTGAGTTCGTGCTCGGCGCGGGCGCCTATCATGGCCGGATGGTGATTTTGGACCGGACCAGCGCGGGCGAATCGACCGGCCACGGCTCCCCCTTGCCCGTCCTCGTCCATGGCGGACCGGGCCGCGCCGGCGGCGGCGAGGAGATGGGCGGGATTCGCGGGGTGAAGCACTATATGCAACGCACTGCGCTGCAGGGCTCGCCGAGCGCCTTGGCGGCGGTGATCGGCCAATATCTTCCCGGTGCAGAGCAGATCGAGGCGGAGGTTCACCCATTCCGCAAGCGCATCTCCGAGCTTGCGATCGGTTACACGCTGAAGACCGCGAGCCGCACCGTCACGCTCGAGGATATCGAACATTTCGCGGAATTCACGGGCGACAATTTCTACGCCCATATGGACGACGAGGCGGCCAAAGCGAGCCCGATCTTCGGCGGCCGGGTCGCGCACGGCTACCTCATCCTCTCCTTCGCCGCCGGCCTGTTCGTCGATCCCGCGCCGGGGCCGGTGCTCGCCAATACCGGGCTCGAATCGCTGCGCTTTTTGACCCCGCTTTATCCGGGCGATGCGATGCGGGTGGAGCTGACCGTTAAGGCCAAGTCCATCCGCGACGAGGAAAAGGGCGAGGTGCGCTGGGCGGTCCGGGTCTTCAACCAGAAGGACGAGGTGGTGGCCACTTACGAGCTGATGACGATGAACGTGCCGTGATCCTTCGCTGCCTTTTCGCCCTCCTGCTGGCTTGCCTCGCCCCGACCGCGGCGCAGACCCAAACCGTGTACGATTATCGCGTCGTCGCCACCTATCCGCACGATCCGGCCGCTTACACGCAGGGGCTCTTCTACCTCGATGGCCGGCTCTATGAGAGCACCGGGCGGGTGGGGACGTCCTGGATCCGCCGGGTCCGCTTCGAGGATGGCGCGGTCGAGCAGCAGGTGGCGATCCCGGCGGGGCGGTTCGGCGAGGGCATCGTCAATTGGGCCGACGAGATCGTCAGCATCACCTGGCAAGGCGGGATCGGCTATCGCTGGGACCGGCAGACGCTGCGCCGCCTAAGCGAGTGGCGCTACCCGGGCGAAGGCTGGGGCCTGACCCAGAACGGCACCGACATCGTGATGAGCGACGGCACGGCGGAACTGAGGTTCCTCGATCCGGCCACGCTCGCCGAGCGCCGCCGGGTCACGGTGACCATCGACGGCCGGCCGCTCGCCAATCTCAACGAGCTCGAATGGGTGAATGGCGAGGTCTTCGCGAACGTGTGGCAATCGCCTTATATCGTGCGGATCGATCCCGCCTCCGGCCGGGTCACCGGGATTATCGACCTCAGCGCGCTTTCCGCCGAGAACGGCGCCGCCGACGACAATGTGCTGAACGGCATCGCCTATGACGCGGCGGGCGACCGGTTGTTCGTCACCGGCAAGCTGTGGTCCCGGCTGTACGAGATCGACCTCGTCGCGCGTCCGGAGCCGCCAGCGCCCGCGCAATAAACTCAGCCGACCGTGACGTCCTGCGAGGCTTTGTAATTGGCCAGCTCGCCCTCGAGGAACCGGGCATTCTTCTCGCGCAGCTGGGCGCCGGCCTCGTCGTAGAGGAAGGGCAGGAAGGCGTAGCGCGTGCCTTTGGTGACCGGGGTCGCCTCGTGGAGCAGCGCGCAGGAAAAGACGATCGCGCCGCCGGTCGGAGCACGATAGGTGCGCCGGCCGAATTCGGGGAAGCGCAGATCGCCGCCCTCATACTCCTCGGCATTGAGATTGACGGTAACCGCGAAGCGGCGGTGCGCGGTGCCGAGCGCGGTATTGTCGCGATGGGGTCGAAAGTGGCCGCCGCTGGCCGCTTCGTAGCAGCCGACGATGAGCCGCTCGACCCGCGTCGCCTGAAACGAAAAGGCGCGGCTGATCATCGGGACCAGCCGGTGCATGATCCTAAGGTTGAGCTGGCGGGCAAGCGCGGGGTCCTCGATCGAGCAATCGCGCCGCACCTTGTGCTTGGGATCGAGGAGCAGCTTGGTCACCCCGCCGACATCGCGCATGAAGCCCGAATCCTCGCCGCCGTCGGCCAAATAAAGGTCGATCAGCTGGCGGCACATGTCGCGCTCGAGAAGATCCGGAACGACCAGGACCGGGGCGAAATCCTGTGCCGGCGGCGCTGCGATCAGGGCCTCGAACGCATCGAGCGCGGCATCGCCCTGGGCGATCGGGTAGCGGGCGACGACGCGCAGGCTGTGATCGAGGAGCAGCCAATGGCCGCGATAATTGCCGGCCTCGTCGGCCAGCGCCCCGAAGGCGCGGCTGACCGCGCGGTCATGATCGAGGAAGAAGCGGATGCCGGGGAGCCGCGGGCGAAGGCGCTTGGCGTCGATGTCGCTTCGATCGACGCTGACCCCGAAGAAACAGGCGCCGAGATCGTCGAACAGCGGGCGGCGCGCCTCCACTTTCGCCAGCGCCTCGGCGCAGGCGGGATTGGCCGCGGTGCCGAAGAACAGCATCAGCACCGGCCGCCCGCCGGCGGTGTCGAAGGCATAGGCGTCGGAGCCGTTGAGAACGGGCGCGCGAAACCAGGGCGCGGCCTCTCCCGGAGCAAGTGGCGGACGTAATTTGGTGCTCATGGGTTCAGATTAGGCAGATTGTCCGCCCTTGGCGAGCATCAACGGCGCGACTCGTGCGGGCCTTGGCTTTCGTTTCAGGACCTTGGCCAGCTTTCGATCAGTTCGACGAAGCGGCTGAGCCAGCTGTTGGTCTGATGGCCATCGACGACCCTGTGGTCGATGGTGAGCGAGACATAGGCCATCGGCCGGATCTGGATCGTATCGACTCCGTCGACCTCGCGCACGACGACGCGCTTTTCGAGCTTGCCGACGCCCAGGATCGCCGATTGCGGCTGGTTGATGATGATCGGCGCGGCGAAGAGCGAGCCGGAGACGCCGTGATTGGAGATGGTGAAGGTGCCGCCCTTGATGTCGGCTGAAGTCAGCTTTTCCCGCCGGGCTTTGTCGATCAGCTCGTCCAGCTGCGCAGCGATGCCCTTGAGCGAAAGCTGCTGCACCTTGCGCACGACGGGCACGATCAGCCCCTTTTCGCCGAGCGCGGTGCCGACGCCGATATTGATATCGTCGAAGAGTTCGAGCCGGTCGGCGTGCCAGCGGCTGTTGATCGCCGGCGCGACCTTCATCGCCTCCGCTGCGGCGGCGACCAGATAGGCGGTGTAGGTGAGCTTGGCGCCCTTTTTGGCGAAGGCCGCCTTGTGGGCCTCGCGATGGGCGATGATCGCGCTGAAATCGGCTTCGAAGACGGCGGTGACGTGGGGCGCTTCGGTGACCGAGCGCTGCATGTTCTGCGCGATCGCGAGGCGCATCCGGTCGTGGGGGACGAAGTGGGAGCGGATGTCGCCGGTGGTTGCGGGGATGATACCCTCGACGGGCTTCGAGACCTGGGTGGCCTGCTCCACCGCGCGATCGACATCGGCGCGGGTGATCCGGCCGCCGCGGCCGGTGCCTTCGATGTGGTCGGGGTTGAGGTCGTGCTGGCGGACGGCGCGTTTGACCGAGGGGGAGAGGCGCAGCTCCCTCTCCTCGTTCGTCCCGAGCGAAGTCGAGGGGCGTTCGTGATGACTCCGTGCCAGCGCCCCTCGACTTCGCTCGGGACGAACGGGTTCTTCGCTGATGCCGACTTCGGCGCCCGGCGCGATCCTTCCGAGGATGGCTCCCGGCACCGCATCCTCGTCCGAGTGCAGCAAAATCTCGCGCAGCACCCCGGCGGCCGGCGCCGGTACCTCCATCGCGACCTTGTCGGTCTCCAGCTCGACCAGCGGATCGTTAAGTTCGACCCGGTCGCCGATCTGCTTCAGCCAGGCGCGGACGACCGCCTTGGTGCCTTCCTGCTCTTGCGGGACGAGGACGTCGATCATGACGGGCCCCACAGGCCGTCACCCCGGCGCAGGCCGGGGTCTCGGGGGGAAATGCCGTGACCTATTCTCGCTGGGATCCCATTGACGAGGTCGCCCTGTCCCCCGGACAGGGCTGCGGATGTCCGGGGGACATCCGCACCTCTCAATTTCGCCGGGATGACGATGAGTTCGATGCTCCGCTCGATCTTCATCGTCAAAAGCCCACCAGTTCGTCGATCTTGTCGCGGATCTTCGCCACGCTCGGCACCGCCCAGTTCATCAAAGCGGGGTTATGCGGGCTGGGGATGTCCGGCATCGTCACGCGCGCGACCGGTGCATCGAGATCCAGGAAAGCCTCGTCGACCACGACCGCGGCGATTTCGGCGCCGAAGCCGCCGGTGCGCAGATCCTCGTGGACGATCAGGCAGCGCCGCGTGCGCCGCACCGATTCGAGCACCATCTCGCGATCCCAGGGCATCAGCGTGCGCAGATCGATGACATCGGCGGAAACATGCTTCGCCGCCTCCTCGCAGCGCGGCACCATCGCCCCCCAGGTGACGATCGTGATCTGATCGCCCTCCCGGGTCTTCTTCGCGCGGCCGAAGGGCAGGACATAATCGTCCCCCGGATAAGGCCGGCGCGCCCAGACATCGTCGAGCATCGCGCGATGTTCGAAGAAGACCACCGGATCGTTGCCGCGCAGGCCCGAGCGGAGCAGGCCGACCGCGTCTTCCGCGTTGCTGGGCGCCGCGACCAGCCAGCCGGGATTGTGGACGAACTGCACCTCGTTGGTCTGGCTGTGCCAGGGATCGCCGCATTTGAAGAAGCCGACAGGCATGCGCAGCACCATCGGCGCGGCGAAGCGGTTGTTGGTGCGCCAGCGCATCGTCCCGCAATCGTTGATCTGTTCGAGCGCGGGCTCGGCATATTTGCGGAACTGGATTTCGGGGACCGGCATCAGGCCGGCGAGCGCGAGGCCGACGGCGCGGCCGATAATGCCCTCCTCCGACAGGCTGGTGTCGAAGACGCGGTCGATGCCGAACTTGTCCTGCAAGCCGAGCGTCACCGCGTGGACGCCGCCTTTGGGGCCGATATCCTCGCCGAACAGGAGCATGCGCGGGTTGAGCTCGAGCTCGCGCTCCAATGTACGGCGGATCGCGGTGACCATGTTGATCCGCTGGCCTTCCAGGCGCGGCGTCTCGGTCGAGGACCGGGCGCGATAGCCCTTGGTCCATTGCCCGCCGACCTGCTGCATCTCGCCGTCGTAGAAGACGTTGGCGGCGACCCCTTCCGGATCGGCGAAGTCGCGCGCTTCGGCCTCGGCGAGCGCGGCGGCGACCTCCTCCTTCGCCTCGACGGCGAGCGAATCCCATTCGGCCTCGTCCATCACCGCGCCGACCAGAAAGGATTTGAGCTTGGGCAAGGGATCGCGCGCCCATTCCGAGCGGACGAACTCTTCGGACTTGTAGGTCTGGGTGTCCTGGAAGCTGTGCCCCTGGAGGCGCGGCACGGTGAGGCGGAGCAGAGCAGGCCCCTCCCCGCCGCGGACGTGGGCGACCGCTTCGCTGAGCAGACGCGCGGCTTCGGCCGGCTCAGTGCCGTCGCCGGAGAGGATGTGGAGGTTCGAAAAGCTCGCCAGATTCCTGGCGATGTCGCCGCCCGGCGTCTGGTAGGACGAGGGCACCGAGATGCCGTATTGATTGTCCTCGACGTAGAACAGCATCGGCAGCTTCTGGGTGGTGGCGATGGTCAGCGCCGACCAGAAGCCGTTGGTCGCGCAGCTTGCGTCGCCGCCGAGCACGACCGCGATCGCGCCTTCGAAGCTGCGATCCTGGAGCACCGCCTGATGATAACGGATCGCCTGCGCCCAGCCCGCGGTCGGCGTATATTGCGCGCCGACTCCCCCGGACATGGGCAAAGCCGGGCAGCCATTGGGGTTGGGATAGTTGAACACCACGCCGATGTCGCGGCCGGCCGAATAGCCGCCGTCCTTGCCCATGTTGGAGCCGAGCGCGTCGGCGAGCGGCACGCCCAAAGCGAGCAGCAACGGCCGCGAGCGATAATAGCCGCAGGCGGCGTCGCGACGGTGATCGAGCTTCGTGCCGAGCATGATCTGCGCCATGTCGTGGCCGCGCGCGCTGAACTGGTAGAGGATCTTGCGGTTGGGGACGAGATCGGTTTCTTCGAGCGTGTCGAGCGCCCGGCTGACGTGGGTCAGATAGGCGATCCGGCGCCAATCGAAGGCGGGGTCGGGCGCATTCGCCTGGGCGGCGCGCTCCTGGGTCGGGGCCTCAGCCATCCATCGCCTCCACCACCGCCGCGGCGAAGCGTTCGACGCTGTCGTCCGACAGGCCGACGACGTTGAAGCGGCCCGAGCCCGCCATGTAGATGCCGTGCCGCTCGCGCAGGCCCATCACCTGCTCCGGGTTCAGGGGCAGCATCGAGAACATCCCGTTCTGCTGTTCGATATAAGCGAGCCGCGGATCGGCGACGGCGAGGCGCGCGCGCAGCTGGCGGATGCGGCCGCACATGCCGTCGAGCTCGCTCCGCCAGTCGGCGCGAAGCTCGGGGTCCTCGAGGACGATCCGCGCCACCGCCGCCATATGATCGGGCGGCATCGACCACATCGTTCGCGCCAGCCCCAGCAGATTGGCGAAAGCGATCTCGGCCCCGCGCGGGCTCGACGCCTTGACGAACAGGCTGCCGAGCCGATCGCGATAGCAGCCGAAATTCTTGTCGCAGCTTTGCGCGACCAGCGCCTGCTCGGCGGCTTCGACGACCAGCCGGGTGCCCGCCGCATCGGCCTCCAGGCCCTTGCCGAGCCCCTGATAAGCGAGATCGACATAGGGGATCAGCCCGCGCGCCGCGACGACATCGGCCACCGAGCGCCACTGCTCCATGTCGAGATCGGCGCCGGTGGGATTGTGGCAGCAGCCGTGGAGCAGGACGACGTCGCCCGCCTGCGCCTTGCCGAGCGCGTCCATCATCGCATCGAAGCGGATCGTCGTGCTCGCTTTGTCGTAATAAGGATAATCGACCATCTCGACGCCCGCCGAGGCGATCAGCGGCTGATGATTGGGCCAGGTCGGCTCGCCGACGAGGATGCGCGCGCCGGGATTGGCCTTGGCGATCAGCTCCGCGCCGAGCCGAAGCGCGCCGCAGCCGCCCGGCGTCTGCAGGCCGACGATGCGCTCGTCGGCGGCCGCCTCCTCCCCGAACACGATCGGCTTGATCAGGGCGGTGAAGCGGGCATCGCCCTGCGAGCCGAGATAGGATTTGGTCTCCTGCGTCTCGACGAGGCGGCGCTCGGCGGCCTTCACCGCGCGCAGGATCGGGGTGTTGCCGACGGCGTCGCGATAGACGCCGACGCCGACGTCGATCTTGTCGGGCCGGGAGTCCGAATTGGCCAGCGCGATCAGGGCGATCAGCGAGTCCTGCGGCTGGTCTTCGAGCCGGTCGAGCAGCATCCCCTCTTGCATTCGCGCCTCCAGGTTCGGCCATAGGGCTCTCGGCCATAGGACTAAGGCAAAGGCCGCGCAAATGTCCGCCAGATATGTCGCGAATTACGACGTTGATGAACTGTACGTTTCACGATAATGCTAAATCGTGAACGAAGAATATCATCTTGACGATGTCGACCGCCGCATCGTCCGGGCGCTGCAGCGCGACGCCAGCCTCAGCCACGCCGCGCTGGCCGAGACTGTCGGCGCCTCGGCCGCCTCGGTCTGGCGCCGGGTCCGCAACCTCGAAAAGGAAGGCGTGCTCGGCGCGAGCGTGCGCCTCGCCGATCCCGGCCGGCTCGGGCGCAGCGTCAACGTCCTGTGCCAAGTCCGCATGCACCGCCAGACCGTCGACGCCCGCGCCGAATTCGAAGCCTTCATCACCTCGCGCGAGGAAATTGTCGAATGCTACGCCATGTCCGGCGAATGGGACTATTTGCTCCGCATCGCGGTGCGCGATGTCGCCGACTACGACCGCTTCATCAGGCAGGGCGTGCTCGCGCATCCGAGCGTGGCGAACGCGGCGAGCAATTTCGCGCTCAGGCAGGTGAAGTATACGACGGAGATACCGGTCTGAGGCGTGGAACCCTCCCCCTCGCCATCAATTGAATCGCCCGCGATACGATCGGGAGAAATGCTGATGGCCGCGCGGCCTTATTGGAAGGGACAGATCAGGCTTGCTTTGGTCTCGATCCCGGTGGAAATCTATTCGGCGACGCGCTCGGGCGCGACCATCGCCTTCAACCAGATCCACGAGCCGACCGGCAAGAGGATCAAATATGAGAAGGTCGTGCCGGGCGTCGGCGCGGTCGATCCCGACGATATCGTCAAGGGCTATGAGGTTTCGAAGGGCAGCTATGTGCTGCTCGACGACGACGAGCTGGAGGCGGTCAAGCTGGAGAGCAAGAAGACGCTCGAGCTCACCCAGTTCGTCGACGCGCATGAGATCGACCCGCTTTATTACGAGCGGCCTTATTACGTCGTGCCCGCCGACGATCTTGCCGAGGAGGCGTTCGTGGTGCTGCGCGAGGCGCTTCGGGAGACGAAGAAGGTGGCCCTGGGTCAGCTCGCGATGCGCGGGCGCGAATATGTGGTCAGCCTCAAGCCCTGCGGGCGCGGGATCCTGCTGGAAACGATGCGCTATGTCGACGAGGTGGTGAAGGCGCAGGGCTATTTCCGCGACATTCCCGACAGCCGGCCCGACGAGGAGATGCTCGACCTGGCCGAGACGCTGATCGCCAAGAAGAGCTCGAAATTCGATCCGGAGAAGTTCCACGACCGCTATGTCGATGCGCTGAAGGAGCTGATCGAGAAGAAGCGCAAGGGCAAGACGATCGAGGCGGAGGAGGAGGAGCTGCCCAAGCGCGGCTCCAACGTGATCGATCTGATGGCGGCGCTGAAGCGCTCGATCGAGAAGCCGGGGGCGAAGGCACCTGCGGCCAAGAGCAAGGCTCCGGCGGCGGCGAAGAAGGCTCCGGCGAAGAAGGCGCCCGCCAAGAAGGCCGCGCCGGCGAGGAAGCGGGCCTAATGCACCTCCCCAACTTCGTTCGTCCCGAGCGTAGTCGAGGGGCGTGTGTGATGAGTCCGTGCCAGCGCCCCTCGACTTCGCTCGGGACGAACGGAGGTTGGCGTCGTGGCTAAAGCTGCCGATCCGCTCGCGACCTACAATAAGAAGCGCGACTTCGCGAAGACCGCGGAGCCTTCGGGCAAGCGCGGGGCGAAGCGCGGCAAGGACCTGATCTTCATGGTCCAGAAGCACGATGCGAGCCGGCTGCATTACGATCTGAGGCTGGAGCTCGAGGGTACGCTGAAGAGCTGGGCGGTGACGCGCGGGCCGAGCCTCGATCCCGCCGACAAGCGGTTGGCGGTCAGGACCGAGGACCATCCGATGTCCTACGCCACCTTCGAAGGGACGATCCCCAAAGGCGAATATGGCGGCGGCACGGTGATGTTGTGGGACCGGGGCCTGTGGATCCCGCATCCGGACAAGGATCCGGTGAAGACGCTGGACGAAGGCCATCTCCATTTCACCCTCGAGGGCGAGCGGATGAAGGGCGAATGGATCATGATCCGGATGAAACCGCGCGGCAAGGAACGCGGCGAGAATTGGCTGCTGCGCAAGATCGAGGACGAATTTGCCGGGAGCCCGACCGGCCTGACGGAGATGTTCCTGACCTCGGTAAAGACGGGGCGAACGATGGACGAGATCGCGACGGGGAAGAAGGGGGCGGCACGGCCCGCGACATCACCATCCTCGTCATCCCGGCGCAGGCCGGGATCTCAGGACGAGACGTCACGGCTGTCTCCGCGAGGCCCCGGCCTTCGCCGGGGTGACGCTAAATTGCCCAAATTCCGCGAGCCGCAGAAGGCGACGCTCGTCGACGCCGTCCCCGCCGGCGCCGGCTGGCTGCACGAGATGAAATATGACGGCTATCGCTGCCTGCTTGGCGTCGCGGGCGGCGAGGCCAAGGTTTATACGCGCACGGGCCTCGACTGGACCGACAAATTCCCGGAGATCGCCGAGGCGGCCGGCGGACTGCAGTGCGACAGCGCCCTGCTCGACGGCGAGATCGTCGCGCTGGACGAGAAGGGCAATACCGGCTTCTCGGCGCTCCAGCAGGCGATTTCCGAAGGCGGCCGCGGGCTCAGCCTGTTTCTGTTCGACGCGCTGGAGATCGACGGCGAGACGCTCGACAAATTGCCCAATCTCGAGCGCAAGCAGCGCCTCGCCGCCTTGCTCGGCGACGGCCTGCCGCCCTTCATCCTTTATGCCGAGCATATCGTCGGCAAGGGCGAGCGCCTGTTCGAGGCGATGTGCGAGGCCGGGCAGGAAGGGATCATCTCGAAGAAGGCCGACGCGCCCTATCGCCACACGCGCACCAAGAACTGGCTGAAGGTCAAATGCACGCGGCGGCAGGAGTTCGTGATTCTGGGGTGGAGCGAAACCGACAAGAAGGGGCGCGGCTTCAGGGCGCTGCTGCTCGGCCTGCACGAGGAGGGCAAGCTGCGCTACGCCGGCAAGGTCGGCACCGGCTTTTCGATGGCGGTTCAGGCCGAGCTTCGCGCGACGCTCGATTCGCTCGCGGCCGACAAGGCGGCGGCGCCGGTGCCGCGGGCCGAAGCGCGCGGCGCGCATTGGGTGAAGCCGAAGCTGGTCGCGGAGGTCGCCTTCGCAGAATTCACCGCCGAAAATGTGGTCCGCCATGCCAGCTTCCTGGGGCTGCGCAGCGACAAGAAGGCCAAGGATGTGGTTCCGGAGAAGCCTCAGCCCCTCCCCCCGGCCGCGGTGGCTGAAGACGACGTCAAGATCAGCAATCCCGATCGCATCATCTTCCCGGAATCGGACGTCACCAAAGGCGAACTCGCGGCTTATTATCGCGCGCTCGGCGCGCCGATGGCGGAGTGGACGGCGAACCGCCCGATCAGCCTGGTCCGCTGCCCGCAGGGTCGCGGCAAAAAGTGCTTTTTCCAGAAGCATGACAGCGGCACTTTCGGCCCGCACGTCCTCCACGTCCCGATCCGCGAGAAGGACGGGCATGACGAGGATTATCTCTATGTCGACGGGCCGGCCGGGGTGCTCGCCTGCACGCAGATGGGGACGATCGAATTTCATGGCTGGGGATCGAAGGTCGCCGATGTCGAGAAGGCGGACCGGATCGTGTTCGATCTCGATCCCGATGAGGGCCTCGACTTTGGCAAGGTGAAATCGGCGGCGCACGATCTGAAGCGGCATCTCGCGGATATGGGCCTGGTGACCTTCCCGATGCTGACCGGCGGCAAGGGCGTCCATGTCGTGGTGCCGCTGATCCCGCAGGCCGAGTGGCCTGAGGTCAAGGATTTCGCCAAGCGCTTCGCGATGGCGCTGGCCGAGGCCGAGCCGGACCGCTTCACCGCCGATCTCGCCAAGGTGAAGCGCAAGGGGCGGATTTTCGTCGATTATCTGCGCAACCAGCGCGGCGCGACCGCGGTGATGCCCTATTCCGCCCGCGCCCGCGAAGGCGCGCCGGTGGCGGCGCCGATCGGCTGGGAGGAGCTGGACGAGATGAAGTCCGGCGCCCGCTTTAGTGTGCGGGATGCAGAGCTGTTGCTCGAAAGGGCGGCGTCACGCACGCTTCAGGGGTGGGGCGAGGCGAACCAGGTGTTGCCCAGCGTCTAACTCGCCCGCCGCTGCCTCATCGCCCACATGTGCGGGGGCTGGCCGTAATGGCGGCGGAAGGCGTGGCTGAGCGCGACCTGATCGGAATAGCCGGTCGCCTCGGCGACGTCGGCGACCGATTTGCCGCCGGCGGCGAGCAGCTCGGCGGCGCGGGCGAGCCGCAGATCGCGGTGATAGGTGATCGGCGAACGACCGAACGCCGCCTTGAAATAGCGCGCGAGGTGGAATTGCGAGAGGCCCGCGACCGACGACAGTTCGGCGAGCGAGACGCTGCGCTGCTGATGCTCGTGGAGGAAGCCGCGGGCCCGCTCCAGCCGCCGGTGAAGCTCGCGTCGGGTCGAGGTTTTGACCACCTTGAGCCCGTCCATCGCCGCGCGGCTGTGGACGAGCGGCTCGGCGAGCGCTGCACCGGCCTGTGCGAGCAATTCGTCGGCGAGCATGCTGCCCAGAGCGGGATTGTCGGCGATCCGCCGCGCATAATCGGTCAGCGTCCGGCCCAGCCCGCTGGCGCGGGTGGAGAGCACCACCGCCCGGCCCAGCAGATCGTCCTCGCCCGGGCCATGGTTCGCCCCCGCGAACGGATCGGGAAGCAGCAGGCAGAGGCCGGTCATGTCGCTTCGATTGGTGCCGACGCAGGGGCTGCCGGCGTCGAGATAGAGGAATTCCCCAGGGCGGATCGCGATCGTGCGGCCGTCGATCTCGTAGCGCTGGTCGCCCTCCAGGACGAGCTTCAGCGAGGGTCCGGGCGCACCGATCTGCGAGCTGCCGGGCTTGAGCCGGCTGAGCACGACCTTGCCGGCCGACAAAGGCCCGCGCGGCGCCTCGAGCTGACTGTCCATGATATTGAATTCGCAGGCCATCTATGCCCCGTGTCTTATCCGCCTAGGGCACCACTAACCATGGGATAAATGAACGGCAGCTTACAAACCGCTGGAAATCCACAAGGTCAGTCCCGCTGCGGCACCGGCGGCGAGCAGGAAGCGCCAGGCCGGCGCCGGGTTGAGCGCCTCGGCCCCGGCGGGGGCGGCGCCCTTCCCGCTCACCATCGGCCCGACCAGATTTTTCCGCCTCACCACGAGGTAGAAGAGGATCGCGGCCAGATGGAGCCCGATGAAGCCGAGAATCACGTTGAACATCGTCTCGTGGCGGTCGGTCAGGGTTTCGGAGGTCTCCTCGCTGACCAGATGGGCGAGGGGCCCCTGCAGGGCGAGATCGTCGTGGAAGGCGAACAGGCCGAGCCCCACCTGGGTGGCGAGAACGAGCAGCATGGCGAGCACGCTGAGCGCGCCCAGCGGATTGTGGCCGATCGCCGGCTTCCCTTCGCCGCGCAGATAAGCGCGGATCGCGCCCGGGCCGCGGACGAAGCCGGAAAAGCGCGCGGTGGAGCTGCCGATCAGCCCCCAGAAGATCCGGAACAGGATCAGGCCGAGCATGACCTGCCCGAGGATCATGTGCAGCTCCATCTCCTCCTGCTTGGCGGTCCACCACAGCATCGGGATCAGCGCCACAACCAGCCAGTGGAAGACCCGGGTCGGCAGGTCCCAGATCGCATGCCGGCTCAAAGCGGCGGCCCGCGATAGGCATCGTGGCAGCCGCCGCAGGAGGCCTGAACCGGACGGACGGCGGCGCGGACGGCGGCGACATCGTGGCGGCGCGCGGCGGCATCGAGCTGGCGGGTGGCGACGAGCAGCCGGGCGCCGGCGCGGCGAAAGCCGGCCGGGTCGCTCCAGATCTCGGCCTTGGCCCGGGTCGGTACGCGCGCTTCCGGGCCGCTGCCGTGCGGGAACCAGCGCAGCACCCGCAGCGAATGGCGGACGAGCAAAGCGCTATGGCGGCGAATCGCCGGAATGGAGGGCGTATCGGCGCGAAGCTGATCGTTGATCCCCTTCATCGCGCTCGCCATTTGCTTGTAATTGCCCTGCCGCATCTTGATGGTCTGGGCGGGGCCGGTCGCGCCCGCCTGGGCGATGGCGGCGCCGGCGATCGCCAGGCCTGCACATGTCGCGAGAATGAAAGGCTTCACTGAGAGCTCCCTATCGGCCTCGCCTCATAGCAAAGCGAACGGAGCAGACAAGAAAACGCCCCGGCGGGGGGAAGCCGGGGCGTCGGTGCGCAAATCCGGTCCGGCGATACGCGACTGGCCGGACCCGGAATTTCGCGTCGGACTTGGGTCTAGCGTGATTCGGCTGACGCGATCGTGAATCGACCTGTCAGCCGCCGTTCATCTCCGGCAGGGCGCTTGGTGATTTAGGGGAATAACACACTTTATCCCTTGCAACCGGGCGGCCCAAGCCCCAATCTCGCCCCGACAGCTTATTTACCGGGGAACGACATGGCTACGCAGACCCAACTTGCGATCGAAACCGCACCCGACAGCGCCAACACGCTGACGCTCGAACCGCCTCAGCCGCTGCAGAACGTGCTCCCCGAACAGGCGGCCGGCCTGGTCCCGCTCAAGGACGAGCAAAAGGACGCGCTCGAGGAGAAGGTGGATACCTTCGTCGCCGAGCTGGTCGCGCTCGACGCCAATTCGCCCGATTTCGGCAAGAAGGTCGATCAATTGACCTCGATGGGGCGCAAGGAAATCTCCGAAGCCGCGAGCCATAGCAACCGCTTCCTGGACCGGCCGATCAAGGCGATCGACAAGGACACCGGGATCGGCGCCAATCTGATGGAGCTGCGCAAGACCGTCGAAGGGCTCGATCCCGGCCGCGGGGTGAAGCCCAGGAAGCTGTTCGGGATCATCCCCTGGGGCAATTCGCTGCGCAATTATTTCATGAAATATCAGTCGGCGCAGACCCACATCGCCTCGATCCTGAACGCGCTCGCCTCCGGCAAGGACGAATTGCTGCAGGACAATGCCGCGATCGATACCGAGCGCGCGCAGATGTGGAAGACGATGGGCAAATTGGAGCAGATGATCCACATCTCCAAGGCGCTCGATGCGAAGCTGGAGGAGAAGGCGAACGAGCTCGACGCGACCGAGCCGGCGAAGGCCAAGGCGATCCGCGAGACCGCGCTCTTCTACACCCGCCAGCGCACCACCGATCTGCTCACCCAGATGGCCGTCACCGTGCAGGGCTATCTCGCCCTCGACCTCGTCAAGAAGAACAATGTCGAGCTGGTGAAGGGCGTCGACCGCGCCTCGACGACCACCGTCTCGGCGCTGCGCACCGCGGTCACCGTCGCCCAGGCGCTGACCAACCAGCGCCTCGTGCTCGAGCAGATCACCGCGCTGAACACGACCACCGCCAACATGATCGAATCGACCGGCAGCCTGCTCAAGAGCCAGTCGGCCGAGATCCACAAGCAGGCGGCGTCGGCGACGATCCCGCTGGAGACGCTGCAGCGCGCCTTCCAGAACATCTACGACACGATGGATACGATCGACCGCTTCAAGGTCGAGGCGCTCGGCAATATGAAGCAGACCGTCGACACGCTCGGCCGCGAGATCGAGAAGAGCCGCGGCTACATCGCCCGCGCCGAAGGGGTCGAGCAGAACCGCCTGACCGGATCGGTGGACGTCAATCCGCTGACCGCGCTGGAGGGATAGGCCGGCGATGAGCACATCGCGCAAGGTTGGCCAGGCGATCGCCCGCTTCGACGAGGTGATGGGCCGGATCGATCAAAATGCCCCGGCGCGCGACGCGGCCCGGCGTGACAGTGCGCGCGGGATGGCCTCCACCGTCCAGCGCGCGGTCAATATCGGCCTGGCGCTTGCCGCGATCGCGGTCGGGGCGATTGCAACCGGGCTGGTGCTCGGCGGGATCGGGATCACCGGCCTGTTCGTGGTGATGGCGCTGATCGTGCTCTCGGTGCTGGTCTTCGGCCTGTGGGGCGGCGGCGAGAAGCCGGTCGTCGATTATAAAGAGGACATGCCGAACCGCGCGGTGGTGCAGCGGCTCGATACCTTGCTGGTGCGCAAGCGGGCCGCCCTCCCCGCCCCGGCCGCGCGCCATATCGACGCGATCGGCCAGCAATTGCCTTTGCTCGAAAGCCGGCTCGGCGAGACCGCCATCCTCGATCCGCTGGCGCAGGATGCGCGCCGCTTGATGGGCAAGCATCTGCCCGAGCTGATCGAGCGCTACGAGCGCGTCCCAGCCGCCTATCGCCACGAGCGCGACGGCGAAGGGCTGACCGTCGACGAGCGCCTCGTCCAGGGGCTGGACGCCGCCCGCGTCGCGCTCGACGAGCTCGGCCGCAAGCTTGCCCATGAGGACCTCACCGCCTTCGAAAGCCAGGGCCGCTTCATCGAAAGCCGCTACAAGGACGGCGAGGACGCCATCCGGGCGGAATAAGCATGGCCTTCGAGCTCGAACGCATTCTCTATGAAACCGAGGACTTCCTGATCCGAAGCCTCGGCTCGCGCGAGCGCCGCGAGGCGAAGAAGCGCAAGGCGCAGCGCCAGTTCAGGGAATTCCTGCGCCGGGCGCGCCGGGCCGGGATGATCCTCGCCGGCCTGCTGGTCGCTTTGGTCGCGGCGAGCATCGCGCTGGGCGGAATCAGCTTCCTGACCTGGGTGGTCGCGCTTCCGACGGTCTTCCTGATCGCCATGCTGTCGATGTTCTGGGGCAAGTCGGCACCGGCTGTGCAGGCCAACCCGGCGAAGACGGGCCCCCGGCCTTTGGGCGAACTGGCCGCGCGGGCCGAGGAAGGCCTGCTCGACCGCTGCAACGAGCTGCCGAGCCTGGCTTTGCCCGCCGCCGACGCGATCATGGCGCGGCTTTCCGAATTGCAGCCGCACCTGGACACTCTCGAGCCGCAATCGGTGCTCGCCGGAGATGCGCGGCGGCTGATCGGCGAGCACCTCCCGCGGCTGGTCGATTCCTATCTCGAACTGCCGGCGAGCGCCCGGGCGCCGCGGTCGGAGAGCAGCACACGCTTCACCGAGAGCCTCGGCATCGTCGCCAGCGAGCTCGACAGCCTGCTCGAAACCTGCTGCCGCGACCGCCAGATGACCTTCGATACCCAGCGCCGCTTCATCGAAACGCGCTACAAGGAAGACGGCAGCCTGCGCAGCGAATAGGCTCTGTTACCGAATTGTCACGCCGTCGCAATGAAATCACTACGCCCCTTCCAAGCCTCTATCGCGCCCGCTTATTTCCCATAGTCTGCGGCCAGTTGGAGCTTTGTCTACGGGGGGATTGATGATGCGCAGGTTCACGCTCGCTTTGCTGCTGTCCACCTTGTCCGGCGTCGCCTTCGCCGCGCCCGCCCAAGCCCAGGACGATGCTCCTGTAGCCGGGCCCGTCGACGAAGAAGCGGATGAGGAGGACCTTGGCCGGTCGGTCATCGTCACCGGCACAAGGCGGACCGATCGGACGCTCGCGGACAGCCCGGTCCCGGTGGACGTGATCGGCGAGACCGCGATCGAGAATTCAGGCTTCACCGAGACCAACAAGATCCTCAACAGCCTGGTCCCCTCCTTCAACTTTCCGCAGCCCTCGATCGCCGACGGCACCGACGCGCTTCGCCCGGCCTCGCTGCGCGGGCTGAGCCCCGACCAAACCCTGGTGCTGGTCAACGGCAAGCGCCGTCACGTTTCGGCCCTGCTCAACATCAACGGCACCGTCGGTCGCGGCAGCGCGGCGGTGGACCTCAACCTCATCCCCGGCCTCGCGATCAGCCGGGTCGAGGTGCTGCGCGACGGCGCCTCCTCCCAATATGGCTCGGACGCGATCGCCGGGGTGATCAACATCCAGCTGCGCAGCAACGACAATGGCGGCCGCGCGGTCGCCACCTACGGTCGCTACGAAACCAGCCTGGAGGGCGTCGCCCGGATCACCGGCCTGCAGAGCAACGCCGGCCAGCCCGTCCTCGACCCGACCGACACCCGGGTCTTCGCCGCGACCAGCGACGGCGAGCGCAGCGCCAGCGACGGCCGGCTGTGGACGGTCGGCGCGAATTTCGGCTTCCCGATCGGCGAAGGCTTCGTCAACCTCACCGCCGAATATCGCGACCGCAATCCGACCAACCGGGCGGGCTATGACCTGAGGCCCAATTACAACCGGCCAACCCCGGCCTTCGACGCGCGCGAACTGACCTTCGACCGGCTCCAATTCCGCTATGGCGACGCTCGCTCCGACGATTACGCCTTCTTCATCAACGCCGGCTTGCCCGTGGGGGGCGGCTGGGAGTTTTACGGCTTCGGCTCCTACGGCCAGCGCGACGGCCTTAGCGCCGCCAATTACCGCAACCAGAACGCCGCCGCGAATCGCGATTTCGGCGCACTTCTGCCCGGCCAGTCGCCGAACGCGGCCAATTTCGTGCCGCTCACCCAAGACGGCTTCCTGCCCTTCATCGGCACCGATCTCGAGGATTATGCGGGGCTGATCGGGATCCGCGGCGAATTGGGCAGCTGGAACACCGATCTCTCGCTTGGTTACGGCCACAACAGCTTCGATTACGAGGTGAGCAATTCGCTCAACACCTCGTTCGGCACGGCCAGCCAGAGCGAGTTCGACGCCGGCGGCCTGCGCTACGGCCAGTTCGTCGCCAATCTCGATTTCAGCCGCGAATATGAGATCGGGCTCGCGGGTCCGCTCTCGGTCGCGGCGGGCGTCGAATATCGCGACGAGAGCTTCGGCATCCGTCCGGGCGACCTGCAATCCTATGCCACCGGCCCGCTGTTCCGCGCCTCGTTCGCGACCACGGCCGGCAATTGCGCGATCGAAGGCGGCGTTTACAATATGGGCACCGGCATCTGCTCCTTCCCGGGCCGCGCCGCGCCGGCCGGGGCGCAGGGCTTCCCGGGCATTCCGGCCGCCAGCGAGACCGACGAGGGCCGGCACAGCTATGCCGGCTATGTCGAGCTCGACGCGAACCTGTTCCCGGGTTTCACCGCCGTGCTGGCGGGCCGCTACGAGCATTTCTCCGACTTCGGCAGCACGATCAACGGCAAGCTCGCGCTTCGCTACGAGGTCGCTCAAGGGTTCGCGCTGCGCGGCTCGATCTCGAACGGCTTCCGGGCGCCTTCGCTTCATCAGCAGTTTTTCACCACGACCTCGACCAATTTCATCAACGGCCTGCCGGTCGATATCAGCACGCTCGCCGTGGACAGCCCGGTCGCCCGGGCGCTCGGCTCGCGCGATCTGGAGCCGGAGAAGTCGCTCAACCTCAGCATCGGCGCGACCGCCAATCCGGTCAGCGGGCTCACCCTGACGCTCGATTACTATCAGATCTCGATCGACGACCGGATCGTGCTGACCGAAAATCTCGGCGCCGCCGGCTCGGGTACGGCCGCGGTCAATGCGGCGGTCAAGGCGGTGCTCGATGCCAACGGTTTCCAGAGCGTCGGCGCGGCGCGCTTCTTCGTCAACGGCCTCGACACCCGCACCCGCGGCATCGACGCGGTGGCGAGCTACCGGATGCGAACGCAAAATATCGGCACCTGGACGCTGACCGCGGCCTATAATTACAACCGCACCCGGATCTTGCGCCGGCTCAACAATCTGGGCCCGCTTGCGACCATTCCGGGCATCGTCCTGTTCGGCCGGGTCGAGGGCATCCGCTTCACCGACGGCCAGCCGCGCGACAAGATCGTGCTCAGCGCCGACGGCCAGCTCGGCGATTTCGGGCTGACCGCGCGCACCACCCGCTTCGGCCGGGTGATCGCGCCCGGGGCGACCGCGCCACTCGCCGCTCCGACCAGCCTCACTCTGCTCGGCCCCGACGACATCAGGCTGGGCGCCAAGTGGATCACCGACCTGGAGCTGCGCTACCGGCCGATCGAGCAGGTCGAATTCGCGATCGGCGCCAACAACGTCTTCGACGTCTATCCGGACCGCTCGCCCTTCGGCGCGCGCCCGGCGTCCGAAGGCGGCGGCTTCTATCCGATCAACCAATATTATCTGCCCTATTCGGGCTTCTCGCCCTTCGGCTTCAACGGCCGCTTCCTCTACGGCCGGGTGGCGATCGACTTCTGAGCTTGTTCGCCGCGCGCCGCTGGCCGGCGCGCGGCGACGCCGATCATGCTCTTTCCGTTCTGAGCCGCGCGCAGCGGGTGAAAACGAGGACGAGAGCCAGCGCAAGCGGGACCATCGAAAGCAAAGCGGCGAGATCGATCGGCGAGACGAAGAGCCAGATCAGGGCATTGGCGAGGCCGCCGAGGACGAACGCCCAGCCGGAGAAGCGCAGCGCCGCCTGCCGGGCGGCCGCGCGCGACGGATCGGAATCGTAGCGGACCAGCTTGCGCGGTGCGACATTGCCGTAGGCGGCGACCATGAGCCCGGCGAGGATCCCGTAAAGCCGCCCCGGCAGATCGTGCCCAGGATCGTCGATCAGCCCCGAATTCCGGGCGGCGATCGCCGCGAGCGGGACCAGGATCAGCAGCGCCGCCCCGGCCAGGCCCCAGGCGAGTTGCTTGCGCTTGTCGGTCATATCTTCTCCTCCCTCGTCTCAGGCGCGGGCGACGCTTCGCCCTTCGCCATGTCCAGCCCGACCGCCTTGGCGAGCCCCATCAATGCTTCTTCGAGAACCGACATGCGCAGCCGGTAGATGATCGATTTGCCATGCTTGGAGGCATCGATCAGCCCGGCCTCCCTCAGCACGTTGAAATGCGCGGACATGGTCGGTTTCGACACGTCGAACTTGTCCGAAAGCTCGCCCGCGCTCATCGGCCGCTCGCGCAGATAAGCGAGCACCCGGCGGCGGGTCGGATCGGCGAGGGCTTTGAAGACCGAACTCATGATTCGATATTTAGCTATCTATCGAATTGAGTCAAGCGCCGATCAGCGCCCTTGCCTTGGCCAGCCCCGCGACGCCGGCGTCGAGCGTCGCCTGCTGCTTGGCGAAGCAGAGGCGGATGACGCTGGTCACCGGGTCCTGCGGATAGAAAGCGGAGAGCGGGATCGCCGCGACTCCCGCCTCGCGGACGGCGCGGTCGCAGAAGGTGGCATCGTCCATGACGATGCCCGAGGCGGCGAGATCGACGTTGAGGAAATAGGTGCCCTCGGCGGGCAGGACGGCAAAGCCTTCGCGCTCGAGCGCGCTGGTGAGGGCATCGCGCGAATTGGCGAAGCGGGCGCGCATCTCGCGATAATAAGCCTCGTCCTTGCCGAGGCCCCAGGCGACCGCGGCCTGGAGGTTGGGCGCCGTGGTGAAGGTCAGGAACTGGTGGGCGCGAGCGACCATCTCGGCGAGCGCCGGCGGCGCCACCGCCCAGCCGACCTTCCAGCCGGTCAGCGAGAAGATCTTGCCCGCCGAGCCGATCTTGACGGTGCGCTCGGTCATTCCGGGGAGCGAGGCCAAAGGGAGATGGTCGCGGCCGTCGAACAGGACATGCTCCCAGACCTCGTCGGAGAGCGCGATCGTATCGTGCGCGACGCAGGCCTCGGCAAGCAACGCCAGCTCCGCGCGGTCGAACACCCGCGCGGTCGGGTTGTGCGGATTGTTGAAGATCAGCAGGCGGGTTTTGGGGGTGAACGCCTCGGCGACGGCCTCAGCCGTAATCCGCCAGTCGGGCGGAGTCAGGCGGATCAGCCGCGGCACCCCGCCCGCCCGCAGCACCGTCGGCAGATAGGCGTCGTAGAGCGGCTGGACGAGCACGACCTCGTCGCCCGGAGCGATCAATGCGATCAAGGCGGCGGCGATCGCTTCGGTCGCGCCCGAGGTGACGATCACCTGTTCGGCACCCACCTGGACGCCCTGACGCGCGCGATAATGATCGGCGACCGCCTGGCGAAGCTGGAGCAAGCCGCGCATCGGCGGATATTGGCTCGCCGCCCCGGTCAGCAGTTCCGCCGCCTTGGCGACGACATCGTCGGGCCAGCCGAAATCGGGAAAGCCCTGGCCGAGATTGACCGCGTCATGATCGCGGGCGAGGCCGGACATGATCTCGAAGATCGACATTTGCTGGGCGGCGACGAGCGGGTTCATGGCGGCGTCCTAGCACCACCCCGGCCGGCCAAGAACCCTGATGACGGCCGCCGCGCCCCTGGCTAGGCTTGGGCGATGGCCAGCACTGCCCCCACGCCCCTGCCGCCCGCCGAACCGGCACCGCCCTTCCCCGCCCGGCGGCGCCGCTCCTGGCCGCGGCGTATCTTCGGCTGGATCGTCAAGGCGGTGCTGATCTTCCTGCTCGGCTCGGTGCTCTGGGTGCTCGCCTATCGCTTCGTCAATCCGCCTTTCACCTTCACTCAATTGGGCGACGCGATCGGAGGCGACGGCGTGACCAGGCGCTGGCTGCCGATCGAGCGGATCGACCGCGACATGGTCCGCGCGGTGATCGGCGGCGAGGACAGCAAATTCTGCACTCATTCGGGCTTCGACCGGCAGGCGATCGAAGCGGCGATGCGGCGCAATGCGCGCGGCGGGAGCGTCATTCGGGGCGGCTCGACGATCAGCCAGCAGACCGCGAAGAACGTCTTCCTGTGGCAGGGCGGCGGTTATTTCCGCAAGGGCCTGGAAGCCTGGTTCACCGTCTTGATCGAGAATTTGTGGAGCAAGCGGCGGATCATGGAGGTCTATCTCAACGTCGCCGAAACCGGGATCGGCACCTATGGCGTCGAGGCCGGCGCGCAGCGTTATTTCGGCCATGGCGCCGACGCGCTGAGCCCCCAGGAAGCGGCCCGGATCGCCGCGGTTTTTCCCCAGCCGAAGCGCCGCGCGGCGATCGCCCCGAGCGGCTTCACCCGGCGCTACGGCAATATGATCGCGGCGCGGATGCGGGCGGTGAGCCGTGACGGGCTGGACGGGTGCGTCTACCGCTAGATTCGTCATCCCGGCGAAGGCCGGGATCTCAGGACGGAAAGACACGGCTGTCTCCACGAGACCCCGGCCTTCGCCGGGGTGACGGGTGCCCCGCACCCGTCAGAACGGCATCTTGAACCCGGGCGGGAGCTGCATGCCGCCGGTGACCGCCTGCATCGATTCCTGCGCGGCGGCGTCGGCCTTGGCGCGGGCGTCGTTGAGCGCGGCGGCGATCAGATCCTCGAGCATCTGCTTTTCGGAGACCGCCATCAAACTGTCGTCGATCGCGACCGCGGCGATCCGGCCCTTGGCCGAGGCGCGGATTTTGACCAGGCCGCCGCCCGAGACGCCCTCGACCTCGACCTTGTCGAGATCCTCCTGCGCCTGCATCAATTTGGCCTGCGCTTCCTGCGCCATTTTCATCAGTTCTTCGAGATTCTGCATCACGCACTCCGTTGTTCGTCGAGCCTGTAGCCCGCAAGCTCCGCTTCAGGGAAGGCCTCGAACGCCGCCTTGACGAGCGGGGATTCAAGCACGCCCTGGCGGAGCGCCTCGGCGCCCTCTTTCTCCTGATCGAGCAGGCTCGGCTGGGCCGCCTCGTCAGACGCGCGGACCTGCCAGAGCGTTCCCGTCATCGCCTTGAGCGCCGCTCCCAGCTCCCGGATGAAGTCGCCCGGCAGCGGCTTCACCGGGCGAACCACCAATTCGGGCGGGGCATAAAGAACCAGCCCGACGAAATCGTGCAATTGCTGGGCGAGATGCGCCTTCCCGGCCTTACCCAGGGCATCGATCAGGGCGACGTAATCGGCAGGCGCCTTGAGCAGTTCGCGCTGTTCCTCCGCCTTGGGTGCCGCGGGCGACGACGAAGCAACGATCTCGCCGCTGTTCAGCTTTTCGATCATCGCCCCGGGATCGGGCAGCTCGGCCGCGTAGATCGCGCGGAGCAGCGCCATTTCGGCGGCCTCGAGCGGCATCGGCGCGGCATGGACCTCGGCCAGACCCTTCAGCAGCAGCTGCCACAGGCGATGGATCGCGCCATGGCCGAGCTTCGCCGCCCAGGCGGCATAGGCCTCGCGCTCCTCGGCCGATTGCGCCGGATCGAGCGCTCCGCCGACCTTGGCGCGGGTGATCCCGTGCACCGCCTCGAGCAGACCGCGGAGCACCGCCGAGGGCTCGACGCCGAGATCATATTGGTCGCGCAGCGCCGCCAGCATCGCCTGCGCGTCGCCGGCGAGGATCAGGCCGAGCAGGGCGCGGTTGGCGCCGCGATCGGCGAGGCCGAGCATCGCGCGCACCTGTTCGGCGGTCACCGCGCCGGCGCCGTGGGCGATCGCCTGATCGAGGATCGAGAGGCCGTCGCGGGCCGAACCTTCGGCGGCGCGGGCGATCAGCGCCAGCGCCTCGGGCTCGACCTCGACCCCTTCGGCCTCGGCGACATAACCGAAATGCCCGGCCAGCATCTCGGCCGGGATCCGGCGCAGATCGAAGCGCTGGCAGCGCGAGAGCACGGTCACCGGGACCTTGCCGACCTCGGTCGTCGCGAACAGGAACTTGACGTGCGCCGGGGGCTCTTCGAGCGTCTTGAGCAACGCGTTGAAGGCGTTCTTCGAGAGCATGTGGACCTCGTCCACGATATAGACCTTGTAGCGCGCCGAGACCGCCGAATAGCGCACCGCCTCGATGATCTCGCGCACGTCGTCGACGCCGGTATGACTGGCGGCGTCCATCTCGACCACGTCGATATGCCGGCCCTCGGCGATCGCGCGGCAGGGCTCGCAAGCGCCGCACGGATCAATGGTCGGGCCGCCCTCCCCGTCCGGACCGACGCAGTTCAGCGCCTTGGCGATCAACCGCGCGGTCGAGGTCTTGCCGACCCCGCGCACCCCAGTCAGGAGGAAGGCATGGGCGAGGCGGTCGCGCTCGATCGCATTGGCGAGCGTCTTGACCATCGCCTCCTGGCCGATCAGCTCGGAGAAACGCTGTGGGCGATATTTGCGGGCGAGGACGCGGTAGGGCTGGGGGGAATCGGACATCGCCGCCACCCTAGCCTTTCGGCCCGCGAGTGTCGAAGGGCGCATTCGTCGAAACGGGGCGGCGCTCGGCAGAATTGCGGCGAGCCGGCGATTGACGCGGCTCCAGGTGCGCCTAGCCTTGTCAGGCAAGGGGGGCTTCCAAATGAACGTTCAAGCGGTCCGCAGCCGGCACGCGATGCTGGGGCTGCGCCTCGTGATCGCGGGGCTGCTCGCGGCGCACGGCTGGGCGCGGCTGATCGAAGGCGGCGTGGCGCCGTTCGGGGCCTGGCTCGACAGCCTTGGCTTCCCGGGCGGCTTCTACATCGCGGCCGCGATCACCGGCTATGAGATCGTCGGCACGATCCTGCTCGCGCTCGGCCTGTGGGTGACCTGGCTGTGCCTCGTCTCATGCGGGATCTACACGATGGGGATCGTGCTGGTGCACTGGCCGGAGGGCTGGTTCGTCGTCGGGCTGGGCCGCAACGGCATGGAATATAGCGTGCTGCTGATCGCTTGCCTCGCCCTGCTCGCTTTTGTCCACGCGCCGGCGCGGATGGCGAAGTATAGGGCTGGGTGAAGCGTCGCGGCAAAGCCGCGCCGTCGGTCCTGTCGCCCTTCGGCTTCGCTCAGGGCGCTGGCCGTCCGCCATGCGCCGGCTCTTCGCGCTGCTTCGCTGCGCTCGGCGGCTTATGGGTGGGAGCCGGAACGACCCGACACATGAACTCGTTGCGGCTGCTTCCTTCCGGACCTGACCGGGTTGGCGAGAGCGCCGTCCGCCCGACTCCCGGGCGCCATATGGGCGAAGGGCGATTCGGATGCAAGGCCAGCCCATAGTGCCCGCCGCCGTCCGCCGCCCCCTAGCGCCCCTGCATATTGTGGACGCCGCCGGGGATATGCACGGTGAGACTCTCCAGTTCCTCGCTCAGCCAGATCTGGCAGGCCAGGCGCGAATGGCGGGTGACTTGGGCAGCGAGGTCGAGCATGTCCTCCTCATCCTCGCCGGCACGAGGGAGGCGGGCGAAATCCGCGGCGTCGACGATGACGTGGCAGGTCGAGCAGGCCATCTGCCCCTCGCACGTGCCTTCGAGCGGCTGACCGGCGGCCTGGGCGACGTCGAGCAGGCGTTCGCCGGACGGGGCCGCGACCTCCTGGACGGTGCCGCCGTCGGCCGAGATGAAGCGGACCAGCGTCACGATTGCCGCTCCGCCGCCGCGTTGATCAGAGCCAGCGCGGTGCGCAGTTCGTCCTCGCCGGTGTAGCGGCCGAAGCCGAGCCGGATGCTGGAGCGCGCCTCGCGATCGGAGAGGCCGAGCGCGGCGAGGACGTGGCTCGGCCGCCCGGAGCCCGAGGCGCAGGCCGAGCCGGCGGAAAAGGCAACCTCGCGGACCTCCGAGAGCAAACGGGCGGCATCTATCCCAGCGCGGCGCAGGTTGAGGTTGCCGCGATAGCGGTGGTCGTCCGAGCCGTTCAGCGTCCAGCCCCGCATCGCATCGCGGGCGATCGTCCAAAGGCGATCGACATGGTCGGAATCCTTGCCGAGCAAGGCCGCGGCGGCGCCGAAGCCGGCGCAGAGCGCGGGCGAGAGCGTACCCGAGCGCAGCCCGCCTTCCTGGCCGCCGCCGTGGAGGAAGGGGGCGAGCTCGACCCCGTCCCGGACCCAGAGCGCGCCGATGCCCTTGGGACCGTGGAGCTTGTGCGCGGAGAGGGCGACCAGGTCGCAGCTGTCGAGCGGCAGGGGGACGCGGCCGAAGCCCTGCACGGCGTCGCAGAAGAACAGGGCGCCCTTTGCGCGGGCGATGCGGGCGATTTCGGCGATCGGCTGAATCACCCCGATCTCATTGTTGACCAGCATCGCGGCGACCAGGCCGGTACCGTCGGTGACCGCGTCGGCGACCCGGTTCAGATCGACGAGACCGTCCGGGCCGACCGGCAGGATCTCGACCTCATGCCCCTGCCCTGCCAGCCATTCGACGGTGTCGAGCACGCAGGCATGTTCGGTGGCGAGGGTAACGATCCTGCCGCGTGCGGCATTGGCCTTCAGCGCCCAATTGGCCGCCTCGGTGGCGCTGGCGGTGAAATAGAGCTTCCCATGATTCCGTTCGTCCCGAGCGTAGTCGAGGGGCGTGTGTGATGAGTCCGTGCCAGCGCCCCTCGACTTCGCTCGGGACGAACGAGTCGGAGAGAGTACCTCCAGAATCTGCTCGCGCGCCACTTCGACCGCCGCGGCCGCTTCCCGCCCCAGCTTGTGTGAACTGTGCGGATTGGCGAATTTGTCCTCGAGCCAAAGGCGCATCGCGGCGAACGCCTCGGGCGCCAGCGGCGTCGTCGCCTGGTAATCGAGGTAGATCGTCACGCGGCGCGGCGGCGCTCGTAGAGCGCGCGCCATTCGGCGAGGAGCGCGTCGATCTCCGCCGCGTCGGTCGAGGGGCCGAAGCTGATGCGAATCACCTCGCGGGCCGCCTCTTCGGCCATGCCCATCGCGGCGAGGACCGGGCTGGTCTTCGCGCTGCCCGAGGAGCAGGCGCTGCCCGCCGAGACGGCGATGCCGGCGAGATCGAGCTGCATCATCTGCGCAGCGGCGGGGACGCCCGGCATCCGGTAGCAGGCGATGGTCGCGATGCGCGGCGCCGCGCCGGCGACGATCTCGCCCCCCGCCGCGACGATCCCGCCGTCCAGCCGGGCGCGGAGCCGCTCCGCCTCCTGATACCAGCCATGGTCGGCCTCGAGCGCGGCGGCGAAGCCCATGATCATCGGCACCGCGGCCGTGCCCGGGCGAAAGCCGCCCTCCTGCCCGCCGACCGCCTCCAGCGTTGCGGAATCGCGAATCAGCAGCGCGCCGATCCCGGGCGGCCCGCCCAGCTTGTGCGCGGCGACGACGACGAAATCGGCGTCGGGCACCGGCAATTTCCCGGCGCTCTGCGCGCAATCGCACAAGAGCAGGCCGTTCGCGGCCTTCACTCGCGCCGCGATCTCGCCGATCGCGTGGATCACGCCGGTCTCGTTATTGACCGACTGGATCGCGACCAGCGGCCGCTCGGCGCCGGCGAGCGCCGCGTCCAGATCGTCCAGGTCGAGCGTCCCGTCCGGTCTGGCCGCGATCAGGCGGTCGACGCCGCAGCGCAGCACCGCCGGATGCTCGATCGCCGAGGCGAAGCGCGGCCCGGCTTTCGCCCGGCGCATGACCAGCTCGATCGCCTCGGTCGCGCCCGAGGTGAAGACGATCGTCCCGTCCCAGCCCAAAGCCGCGCCGATCCGCCGCCTCGCCGCCTCCAGCGCCGCGCGCACCGCGCGCCCTTCCGCATGGGCCGACGACGGGTTCGCCCAGCCTTCGCAAGCCGCGCGGATCGCGTCGGCGGCCTGAGGCAGGATCGGCGTAGTCGAGGCGTGATCGAGATAGATTCGGCTGCGCACGGGCGCTCGCGTCCTTTCAAATTGCGGATCGGGGCCGCATGCCTATATAGGCCCCTCTCCTTTTGAACACTCCACATGCAGGTGCAATGCCCGAAGTCATCTTCCCCGGTCCCGAGGGCCGCCTCGAAGGACGTTTCAGCCCCGGCCCCCGGCCGCGCGCGCCGGTCGCCCTGATCCTCCACCCGCATCCGCAAGGCGGCGGCACGATGAACAACGGCATCGTGCTCGCGCTCTACAAGACCTTCGTGAGGCGCGGCTTCGCGACCTTGCGCTTCAACTTCCGGGGCGTCGGCAAGAGCCAGAGCGTGTTCGACAACGGCGTTGGCGAGCTGAGCGATGCCGCCTCGGCGCTCGACTGGGTCCAGTCGATCCACCCCGAGGCGGAGACGACCTGGATCGCGGGCTTCTCCTTCGGCGCCTGGATCGGCATGCAATTGCTGATGCGCCGCCCGGAGGCGCGCGGCTTCATCTCGATCGCGCCGCCGGCCAATATGTACGATTTCAGCTTCCTCGCCCCCTGCCCCTCCTCGGGGATCATCATCCAGGGCGAAGGCGACGAGGTGGTGACCCCGCTGGCCACCCAGAAGCTGGTCGACAAGCTGCGCACCCAGCGCCACATCACCATCGAGCACAAGACGATCCCGGGCGCGAACCACTTCTTCGTCAACGAGATGGATCTGCTGATGAAGGCGGTCGACGACTATCTCGACTTCCGGCTCGATCCGGGCTGCCCGATCCGCTGAGCTAAAGCGTCCAGATCAGGACATTGCCGACGGCGACGGCGGCGGCGAGGAGCATCAGGCCGCCCTTGAAGCGGTCGCCGCGGCGGATGATCAGGTGTGCGCCGCCAGCCGCGAGCAAGGCCGCCCCGATCATCAGGACGGAGAGGATCAGCGAGCTGGGGCCGGCCATGAGCGGATGATGCCACGCAAGCGAGCGTTTCACAAAGCCTTAAGCGGCAGCGCCTAAAAGGGCGTCAATGAGCCATTTCGATCATCGCCAATTCGACCGCGCGCTCGATTCGATCGACGTTGCGATCCTGCCCAACCTGTCGCGGCTCTTGGACGATGTGATCGACAGCGCCTCGCTGGCGCGGCCCGGCGCGGATGCCGAGGCCTATGCGGCTGCGCTTCGCCGGACCGCGCGGCAGATGGATCAGCTGACCCGCCTCGTCGGCCTCGTCGCTCAGCGGCCGCTCAATATCTCGGCATAAAGCGCGGGATCCACATTCCCGCCGGAAACGACGATCACCGATCCGTCGGGCGCATCGACCTTGCCCGCGATCAAGGCCGCCAAAGCAACGGCCCCGCCCGGCTCGGCGACGATCCGAAGCGCGCGGAAGGCGAAGCGCATCGCTTCGGCCACCTCCTCCTCGCTCACCGCGCGCGCCTCGGCGCCGGCCTCGCGCAGGGCGGCGAAGGTGAGCGGCGAGACCCGCTTGGTCTGCAGCGCATCGCAGCGCGTCGGCGGCGCCGGCTCCTCCACCGGGACGATTTCGCCCAGGATCAGCGAGCGGCCCATATCGTCCCAGCCGGCCGGTTCGACCGCGATCACCCGCGAGGTGGGCAGCGCAAGCGCGATGCCGCCGGACAGGCCCCCGCCGCCGCAGGGCACGATCACCATCGGCGGGGGCCCGCCGAGCTGCGCCTCGATCTCGACACCGACGCTGCCCTGCCCTTCAATCACATCCACGTCGTCGAATGAGGGCACCAGGACCGCGCCACGCTCGGCGGCGAGCCGGGCGCCGATCACTTCCCGGCTTTCGGTCTCGCGGTCGTAGAACACAATCTCAGCCCCTGCCGCCCGCGTCCCCTCGACCTTCACCGCCGGAGCGTCGGCGGGCATGACGATGGTGGCGGGGATGCCGAGCGCCTTGGCCGCCAGCGCCACCCCCTGCGCATGATTTCCCGACGAAAAGGCGACCACGCCGGCCGCCCGCTCGTCCGCGCCGAGCAGCAGCAGCCGGTTGGTCGCGCCGCGCAATTTGAAGCTCCCGCCGCGCTGCAGACACTCGGCCTTCACCCATAGCCGGCGGCCCTCCCAGCCAAGCGGCAAAAGCGGCGTTTGCGTCACTTCGGGCGCGATGCGGGCCGCCGCAGCGCGGACACCGTTCAGCGATGCTCTTCTCTCTGTCACGCAAGCCTTTCTAAAAGCGCGGGTTTTCGCAGGTCTTTACACAGGGCCCCCCGACCCATATATCGCTCGTCCGCAGCCCCATGGGGGACTTCCAAACCGCAAGGCTGCCTTGTCGTCAACTACTTCCCTGGAGGTCCCTTGAGTTGCACATCCGTCATAGCGCGCGGGAGCTAGCGTCGCTCCATCGGCCGGTCCAACCGGTCACGCTCCTTCGTCCGCACGCCGCCCGGCGCGCCGCCCGTTTCTTCGTCGAGAAGTTTCCGGGTAAGTCGCTCTATGCGGTCAAGGCCAACCCCTCGCCGGATCTGTTGAAGATTCTGTGGGAAAGCGGAGTCACGCATTACGACGTGGCTTCGATCGCCGAAGTGCGCCTGGTCGCCGAAACCCTGCCCGAAGCGGTGATCTGCTTCATGCATCCGGTGAAGGCGCAGGAGGCGATTCGCGAGGCCTATGCCGATCATGGCGTGCGCACCTTCTCGCTCGATACCGAAGAGGAGCTGGAAAAGATCGTCGCCGCCACGCAGGGCGCCGAGGATCTGAACCTGCTGGTCCGCATCCGCGTCTCTTCCGATCACGCCAAGCTCAGCCTCGCCTCCAAATTCGGGGCCGAGCCCGCGGAGATGAAGTCGCTGCTGATCGCCGCGCGCCAGGCCTCCGACGCGCTCGGCATCTGCTTCCATGTCGGCAGCCAGGCGATGACCCCGGCCGCTTATTCCGAAGCGATGGAGCGCGTGCGCGCCGCCATCGTCGAGGCCGCGGTGACCGTCGATATCGTCGATGTCGGCGGGGGCTTTCCCTCTTCCTATCCGGGGATGGAGCCGCCGCCGCTCGAAGCCTATTTCGCGGTGATCCACGCCACCTTCGAAGATCTGCCGATCTCCTATTCGGCGGAGCTTTGGTGCGAGCCGGGCCGGGCTTTGTGCGCGGAATATGCCAGCGTGCTGGTGCGGGTCGAAAAGCGCCGCGGGGGCACGCTCTACATCAACGACGGCGCTTATGGGACGCTGTTCGATGCGGCGCATGTCGGCTGGCGCTTTCCGGTGCGACTGGTGCGGGCGGAGGAGTCCGACGCGCGCGACATGGCGTTCAGCTTCTACGGGCCGACCTGCGACGATCTCGATCATATGGAGGGGCCGTTCCTGCTCCCGGCCGACACCAGTGCCGGCGATTATATCGAGATCGGCATGCTGGGCGCTTATGGTTGCGCGATGCGCAGCCAGTTCAACGGCTTCGGCACGGTCGAGACGGTGATCGCCGACGACGAGCCGATGGCGAGCCTCTATGTCGATCTGCCAGAGGAGCGCGGCGCCAACGTCGTCATGCTGCGGCCGGCGGCGGGCTAGGCTTTCGGGGCGGGGGGCGCTAGCCTGCCGCTCCGGAGGGGCGAGTGAGCGACCAGGGGGAAGCGAGCGGGATCCGAACGGTCCGCCTGTCGCAGGCGGCGCCCGAGACGCGCCGCGCCCTACTCGAGACCTATACGCGCGAGGTCTACGTCCCCGCCTTTCCTGACGAGGAGATCCGCGAGGACACCTCCTATTGGCTGACGCTGATGGAGTCGGAGCCGTGGCCCGCGCCGCCCCAGCCGCGGCTTGAGGTCATCCTGACCATCGAAAGCGAGCATATCCTCGGCGGGGTGACGATCGAATTATACCGCGCGGCGACGGTGGGTTTCCTCACCTACATCGCGGTCGCCGAGGCGGCGCGGGGCAAAGGCATCGGCCGGCGCCTGGTCGCGGCGGCGCGGGCGTGGCTCGACGAGGTCGGCGGGGCGGACGTACCGATGCTGGCCGAGACCGAGCGCTATGAGGACGCGACGACGGAAGCGGAGCGGGAGGCGACCTTGCTCCGGCAGCGCCGGCTCGCGGGGCTCGGAGCGCGGTTGGTCGACTTCGATTATATCATGCCGCCGCTGAGGCCGGGGCTTCACCCGCACCGGCTGCACATGATGGTCTTCGGCGCTGTGAAGGCCCTGTCGGGCCGCCGCGTGCTCGGCCTGCTCGAGGAACTGGCACGCGCGCTCGGCACCGACCTCGAGCGCTTCGACGATACCAGGGTCATGGCGGCAGCGCTGGCCGGCGATCCGGTCCTGGCCGTCCTCCCGCTCCCGGCCGCGAGTCCCCAATGAGCGCCGCGCCAAAGCGCGAATTCGGCGAGGTCGCGATCTTTTCCGATCTCGGCTCGGCGGCGGTCAGCTTCGCCTTCGAACTGGTCGGAAAGCCGGCAAAGGGGACGAGCCGCCAGCGCGCCGCGTTCCGCCTGCTCGCGCTCAGCGAGGCGCTGAAGGACGAGGAAGAGACCCACGCGCTGCTCGTCGAGCCGGTTCGCTCCTTCCTCGACGACGTCACTAACGGACCGCCGGGGGTAAATGGCCGGCCGTTGCTGTTCCTCGCCTCGGGCGCCGAACCGGACGATCCGAGCCGACACGTCACGCTCGTCCGACCGCCCGACTGGACCTATGAATATGAAGGCGAGGTCACCCAGCTGGAGGTGCCCGGGCAACGCATCGAGATGCGGCTGCGCGACAGTTTCTGCGTCTTCGAAAGCGGGCGCATCTATTATGTCCTGACGATCGCACGCCCAGTCGGCGGAACCCTCGACGAATATGCGACGATCCAATTCGAGCAGCTGTCGCTCGAGCCCGAGCGGGCCGAGCGAGCGGACTATCTCGGCTTCGAATGGGCGCCGGGCGGGACAAAGCCGTTGTCGCTGGTCGCGCTCGCCAATGCCCGGCTCGACGGCCTGCGCAATGCCGGTGCTGACGGCGTCCCCGACGGCATCAACGAGATCCTCAAGCCCTATGGCCTGATCTCGGAAGCGCAGCTCGACGAGAAGCTCGACCGCCGCCGGATCGCCAATCTGTGCGTCGCGATCGAGCATGAGGTGCTGTTCGCCGCGGCGGAGCATACGTACGCGCTGTTCGACCGCGACCGTGAAGGCGCAGCCCCACGGGCCGGGGCGCGGTTGGCGCGGGCCGAAGAGAAGTGGGCTGAGAGGACCAAGGCGATCCCGCCCAAGAAGCTTCACGCCCAGCCAGACAACAAAATCCGCCGCTCGGCGCTGACCATCGCGGGGCTGGCGACCGGGGTTCCCGATTTTCCCTGGCAGGACGATTCCGAGGTCCACGATTCGACCCGCGCCACCGCGCGTTCAACTGAGGGGATGCTGTTCACCCACCCCCGCTTCATGCTCGAGATCGGCAAGAGCTGGCGTTCGTTCCGCGAATGCGGCGACGATCTGGGGACATGCCCCTATCTGCTGATGACTTGGCTGGTCTGCGTCCATGACGAGCAGACCGTCGCCGAGATGGAGCGGATGCTGGAGGAGATGATCTACGATCCCGCCGGAACGCTCGACCGGCGACCCAATAGCGAGCGCTTCCGCGCCGAGCCGCTGGCGGACGTGATGCAATTGCTCAAAAGCGCGTCGAGCCCATGGGGGCAGAAGACCGGCGTGCAGGAGCGCAATTTGAGCAAACGGCTCCAGCTGTTCCGCTGGGAATCGATCCACCGCTGCGGCGACATGTTCCGCTACCCCAAGGAAAAGGGCGCGCTCGCCGCGATCCGCGACGCGACGGGCACCGCCGGCCGATTTCAGGAGGTCCACGAGACGCTCGACCGGTTCGAGAATTTGGTCGAGGATGTCGAATCGCTCGCCAGCTCTTATGCCGAACGGCGCACCAACCGCCTGCTCGGCGCCCTGGCGGTGCTCGGCCTGGTGAGCATCCCGGGCAATCTCAACCAGGGCTATGACGCGCTGGTCAGCCAGAATGCCTGGACCTATGCGGCGGTCACCGCGGTGATCGTATTGCTGCTCTTCGGCCTCTATTTCCTCAAGCGATCGGGGGTGCCGAAGGACTAACTCAGCCGGTCCCGAAACGCCTCCCAGCCGAATTCCCGAACCATCTCCAGGCTGTCGTCGCGGCTGTCCCACAAGGCGATGGCGGGGAGCGGGACGCCGTTGAAGGTGGTCGTCTTGACCATCGAATAATGGGCCTGATCGAGGAAGGCCAGGCGATCGCCGGGCGCGGGGCGGCGGGCGAAGGCATAGTCGCCGATCACGTCGCCGGCGAGGCAGGAGGGGCCGCCGAGGCGGACGGTGAGGCCCCCGCCGGGTTCGCCGAGCAGGGCCGGGCGATAGGGTGCCTCGATCACGTCGGGCATGTGGCAGGTGGCGGAGATGTCGAGGATCGCGACCGCCATGCCGTTGTCGATCAGGTCGAGCATTTCGCCGACCAGGATGCCGGCATCGAGCGCCACCGCCTCGCCGGGCTCGAGATAGACTTCGAGGCCGGTTTCGGCGCGCACGCTTTTGAGGAAATCGACGAGTTCGTCGCGCTGATAATCGGCGCGGGTGATGTGATGGCCGCCGCCGAAATTGAGCCATTTGAGCTGGGCGAGATAGGGCTCGAGCCGTGGCCGCAGCGCCTCCCAGGTGCGGCGCAGCGGCGGGAAATCCTGTTCGCACAGCGAATGGATGTGGATACCGTCGATGCCGTCGAGATCCTGGGAGACCAGCTGATCGGCCGGGTGGCCAAGGCGGCTGTGCGGCTGGGCGGGGTCGTATTTGGCGACCTCGCCTTCCGAATGCATCGGATTGAGGCGAAGGCCGAGATCGAAGCGCTCGCCGCTCGCCCGCGCCGCCTCGATCTGCGGGCGGAAACGCCGCGCCTGGGCGGGACTGTTGAAGATGACATGATCCGACAGCGCCAGCACCTCGGTCATGTCCCCGGCCTTGTAGCCCGCGCAGAAGGTCGCGACCTCGCCTTTGAAATGCGCACGCCCCAGCCGCGCTTCCCACAGACCCGAGGTCGCGACACCGTCGAGATGCTCGGAGACGAGATCGCCCAAGGCCCACATCGAGAAGGCCTTGAGCGCGAGCAGCACCTTGATCCCCGCGCGATCGCGCACGTCGGCGAGGATCTCGAGATTCGCCTCGATCCGCGCCTTGTCGACGACGAAGCAGGGCGACGGCACACGCGCCAGATCGAAACGCGCGAAGGCGCCCGGATCGCCGGCCCGCGTCGTCATGTGCGGCATGCCGCCGCCTTTCTCCGGAAGATCTTCGTCGTGGGTCAAAACGGCAGCGGCCCGTCTAGTTCGCGCACCTGCCAGGGCAGGCCGTTGGCGTTCAGCATGTCCATGAAGGGATCGGGGTCGAACTGCTCGATGTTGAACACGCCCTGCCCGCGCCATTTGTCCGTAAGCATGAGCGCGGCGCCGATCATCGCGGGCACGCCGGTGGTGTAGCTCACCGCCTGATTGCCGGTCTCGCGATAGGCCTCTTCATGATCGCAGATATTGTAGATGTAGACGGTCTTCGCCTCCCCGTCCTTCGTCCCCGTCGCGATGTCGCCGATATTGGTCTTGCCCTTCGTCGTCTCGCCCAGGCTCGCTGGCTCGGGCAGCACCGCTTTGAGGAATTGCAGCGGGATGATCTCGCGGCCTTCGTAGAGCACCGGATCGATCCGGGTCATGCCGACATTCTGGAGCACTTCGAGATGCTTGAGATACTGATCGCCGAAGGTCATCCAGAAGCGGATGCGCTGGATTTCCGGTAAATGCCGGGCGAGGCTCTCCAGCTCCTCATGATACATGAGGTACATGTTCTTGGGGCCGACCTGATCGAAATCGAAGGCCTGTTTGGTGGAGAGCGCGGGCGTCTCGATCCACTGCCCGCCCTCATAATGCCGCGCCGGCGCGGTCACCTCGCGGATATTGATCTCCGGATTGAAGTTGGTCGCGAAATGCTGACCGTGATCGCCGCCATTGCAATCGAGGATGTCGAGCGTCTCGATCCGGTCGAGCAGGTGCTTCTTGATATAGGTCGCAAACACGCTGGTGACGCCTGGATCGAAGCCCGAGCCGAGCAGCGCCATCAGCCCCGCCTGCTTGAAGCGATCGTGCAGATCCCACTGCCATTTATATTCGAACTTGGCCTCGTCGCGCGGTTCGTAATTGGCGGTGTCGAGATAGTCGGTGCCGGTGCGAAGGCAGGCCTCCATGATCGACAGATCCTGATAGGGCAAAGCCAAATTGACGACGAGCCTGGGCCCGACCCGCTCGATCAGCGCCGCGGTCGCATCGACATCGTCGGCGTCCACTTCCGCGGTCTCGACGTCATAGCCGAAGCGCTCCTTCACCGAAGCCGCGACCGCGTCGCATTTGAACTTGCGCCGGCTCGCCAGCGTCACCGCGCCGAAAATCTGCGGCAGCTGCGCCATCTTGTGGACCGCGACGGAGGCCACGCCGCCTGCGCCGATCACCAGCACTTTGCTCACTCGTCTCTCTCCATCCCGGGAAGCGCGGACGCCTAGACCATGGACCGGGACAGCTCAAGCTTGCCACTCCGCGCGGCTTGCGGCAGCGTGGCGTCGCTCCCGGTGGACGGAGCGATGACAAGGAGAAAGAGATGACCATCAATCGCCGCAAGCTCGTCCGCCGTTCGTTCATGGCCGTCGTCACCGGGACCAGCGCCCTCGCGTTGCAGGCGTGTAGCGGCGATGCGGAGCAGGGTTCGGCCGGCAATAACAGCGCCCAGCAGGAGAAATCCGAGGGCGAAAGCGCCAGCGACTCCGGCGACAGCGGCTCCTGAGCGCTTCGATGAGCACCCAAATCCTCGGCCCCGTCGTCGCGCTCGTCGCGTGGACGCTGGTGATGATGATCTGGCTCTATGCGACCCGCTTTCCCGCCTTGGCGCGCAAGGGCATTTCGCTGAAGGGCAAAGTCGGCGGCAGGGGCACCGATCTGGACGGCGTGGTCGAGCCTCAGGCCCAGTGGAAGGCGCACAATTATAACCACCTGCTCGAGCAGCCGACTTTGTTCTACGCGATCTGCATCAGCCTCGTCCTGCTCGGCGGCGGCGGCATCTGGATCAATTTGTGGCTGGCCTGGGCCTATGTCGCCTTCAGGGTGGTGCACAGCCTGATCCAGGCGACGACCAATGTCGTGCGCTGGCGCTTTCTCGCCTTCGCCGGCGGCTCCTTCTGCCTGCTCGGCCTGACCGTCCACGCCGCCGCGCGGGTCCTTCACGACCTTTAGAATCCCTGTCATTGGTCGCCCGTAACGACCCGTTCGTCGCTGCCGGACGGCTTTGACGACGAGTCCGCCGCCTTCGACGCGACGGCCGCGCCTTCTCCCGCCGACGATCCTAGCCACTCACTCAAGACGAGCGGAGCAACCGCCGTCGCAGGGAGTGATTAGAGATGAGCATTTCAGGGAGCCTCATTGCGCTGATGCTGGCCACGGTGCCGGTCCATGCCCCGACGCCGCCGCAGCCGCTGCAGGCCAGCGCGGAATCGGCGACGCTCGATCCGGGCGAGTTCGTCTGGCAGCCCGAGCTGGCGACCAGCGGCGCGGTCGAGATCGTGGTCAGCATCCCGCTGCAGCGCGCCTTCGTCTATCGCGGCACCACTTTGATCGGGATGACCACGGTCTCCACCGGCCGGCCGGGCCACACCACGCCGACAGGCAGCTTCGAGATCCTCCAGAAGCGCCGCGAGCATTATTCGAACCTCTACAACAATGCGCCGATGCCGTTCATGCAGCGGCTGACCTGGGACGGAATCGCGCTCCATGCGGGACAGATCCCCGGCCGCCCGGCTTCGCACGGCTGCGTCCGGCTGCCGCTCGAATTCGCCCGGCACCTGTTCGGCGCGACCCAGATGGGCGGGCGCGTGCATATCATCGACAGCTCGCCCGACGCCGCGCATGCGCTTCAGATCGCCCGGGGCGAGCCGATCGTGCCGATCGTGCCGGTCCAGCCGGTCACTCTCGCCAGCGCCAGCGTCGCGCCCTAACGACTGAAGGCGCCGGCCAGCTCGACATGGGTCGACCAGCGGAATTGTCCGACCGGTTGCACCCAGTCGAGCCGGTAGCCGGCGTCGGTCAGCATTTTCGCGTCGCGCGCGAAGGAGTTGGGATTGCACGAGACATAGGCGATCCGCGGCACCTGCGAGGCGGCGAGCAACGCGATCTGCTCCTTCGCCCCGGCGCGGGGCGGATCGAGCACCACCGCCTCGAAGCGATTGAGCTCGGCGGTGTCGAGCGGGCGGCGGAAAAGATCGCGATGCTCGACGAACAGGCCCCGACCGGCCGCCTTTAGCGCAAGCGTCGGGTCGCGGGCGCCTTCGGCGGCATAGACCTTGCCGCTCAGCGCCAGCGCGAAGGTGCCGAGGCCCGCGAACAGATCGGCGACGATCTGCGCGTCTCCAACCGCCTTTCGAACGGCAGCGACCAGCGCCGCCTCCCCGTCCGCCGTTGCCTGCAGGAACGCGCCACTGGGCAGGCCCACCGGGCTACCGGAGAGCGTCACCGTGACCGGTTCGGGCTCCCACACAGTCTGCGCACCATAGCCGTCGTCCAGAGCGAGCCGCGCCAGACCGTGTTCGCGGGCAAAGCCGGTCATCTTTTCGGTCGCTTCCAGGCCTTCGACGCTCACCCCTTCGAGCAGCAGATCGACGCCCTGATCGGCCAGCGTCATCACGATCCCCGCGCGGCCATTGAGCAATCGGCGAAGCGGCGCGACCAAAGCGAACAGTTCGGGCCGCAGAACATGGCATTCGCGCATGTCGACGATTTTGTGGCTCGCTTCCTCATTGAAACCGACCGAGCCGCCCGCGGCCTTCAGCGCGGCGCGCCGGCGGCTGCGCGGCGGCGACAGATGCGGCGCCAATATGTCGGGCAGGGTCACGCCCTGAACGGCCAGAGCCTCCGCGATCCGCTCCTTGAGGAAGACGGCATAAGCGGCGTCGTCGACATGCTGGAGCTGGCAGCCGCCGCAGCGCGGGAAATGGCGGCAGGGCGGTACCTGATGATGCGCCCCGGCGACGACCGATCCATCCGGCTGCACCCGATCGCCCGGGGCCGAAAGCGGCACGAAGCGCCCGTCTTGCGTCACCCCGTCGCCGCGCGCGGCGAGGCGGACGATCGTCTCGACGGCGGTCACAGACATTCGAGCAAGGCGGCGCGCAGCGCTTGCGGCAGATCGTCGGCGATCAGGCCGGGCCCGGCGATCCGGGCGGCGCGGCCGTGCAGCCAGACGCCCGCGCAGGCCGCCGCGAACCCCTCCAGCCCGCCCGCGCGCATCGCCGCGACGGTGCCGGCGAGCACGTCTCCCGAACCCGCGGTGGCGAGCCAGTTGCTCGCATCGGCCGAAATCGCCGCGCGTCCGTCCGGCGCGGCGACGACGCTGTCGGCACCCTTGGAGACGATAATCGCGCCGGACAGGCGCGCCGCCTCGCGCGCCTGCGCGACCTTGTCGCCTTGCAGCGTCCCGAACAGGCGGGCGAACTCGCCCGGATGCGGGGTGAGGATGGCGGGCTCCGTCCGGCCGCGCAGAGCGTCGGGCCCCAATTCGACGAGCAGGCTGATCGCGCCGGCGTCGAGGACCAGTGGATGATCGGCCGCGAGACAGCGTTCGAGCAGCGCCCGCGCCTGCGGCCCGGGGATCAGGCCAGGCCCGATCAGCAGCGCGCCGATCCTCCTGTCGGCAAGCAGCGCCTCGGCGTCGCCCGCGCTTTGCATCACCGAGAGGGGCAGGGTGCTGATCGGCGTCTCGGTGACGAGGCGGACCGAGCCGGCGCCGCTGCGCAAGGCGGCGCTCGCGGCGAGGCCGGCGGCGCCGGGCATCTCGCCGGCGAACACGAGCACATAGCCGCGCCGATATTTGTGGTCGTCCGGCCCCGGCGCGCCGAGCCGCGGCCGCGCGATCTCGCGCAGCCCACTGGCGGCAAGGATGCCGATATCGGCGACGACCAAGCGCCCCATGTGTCGAGCGGCGGGCTGGAGGAGGTGCGACGGCTTCAGCGTCTGGAAGGTGACGGTGAGATCAAAATCGGGAACGGGCGAGAGGATCGCGCCGTCGTCGGTCGCGACGCCACTCGGCAGATCGATGGCGACGCGGACGCGGGCCTTCCGCGCGAACTCGTTGAGCCGTGAGGATAGGGGCGCATCGAGTCCGCGCGTGAGGCCGGTGCCGAACAGGGCATCGACCAGCAAGGGAGCGGGCGCGGCGTCGGCCAGCGCTTCGACGGGGCCATTCCAGGATTGACGGGCCTTGCGGGCGGCGTCGCTGCGCGGCTCGCCGTCAGCCCCCACGCGCACCTCTACGCCGCGCGCCTCCAGTTCGCGGGCGATCACATAGCCGTCGCCGCCATTGTTGCCGGGGCCGCACAGGATGAGCGCGGGCAAAGGGGCGGCGAAACGCCAGATCGCCTCGGCCGCGGCGATCCCGGCGCGCTCCATCAGCGTCCCGGCCGGGGTGCCCGCAGCGATCGCCTCGGCCTCGGCCGCGCGCATTTCGGCGGCGGTCAGGATCGTCCACCCGGTCACCGCCGATAGGCTGCGAGCGGCAGCCGGAAAACGTCGCCGCCGATCGAGACTTCGGTACGGCCGTCCGACATTTGCGTGCTTAGTGGCTGCTCGGCGCCATCGGCGGCGGCGACCTGCCCGCCGCCGCTCATGACCAGCCGGCGAAAGCCGCCGTCGGGCTTTCGGACGGTGAGCACGCGCCGGTCGCCCTCCTCGGCGACGGTGACCGAGCAGAGCCGCTCGAACGCGGTCGCGGCGCCGAGCCGGCATTCGATGCGCGGATCGGGTTCGCCGGGCGCGGGCGCGGCGGCGCCGTTGGTCATTTCCCCCGGCGGCTCGGCACCACAGGCGGCGAGCAGGAGGGCGAAGGCGAATAAGCAGCGCATGCCCCTTCCTATCACTTCCGGCGCAGCGCTTCGAGCCGCGCGGCGAGCACCGGCCCGGCGATCAGCGCGTCGAAGCGGCGGTCCTGCTCCGCATCGCTGCGCCGGCTGAGCGCGATGGCGCGCTTGAGCGTCGCCAGGCTCTCGCCGTCATTGGCGAGGATCGCCTCGACGAGCGGGGCGGGATCGGCGTCGTACAGCTCGACGAGGCCGATCCGCGCCGCCTCGGCGCCGTCGATCGCGATCGCGGTGAAGAGCAGCCGCGCCGCCTGCCCCGGGCCGACCAGTTCGACCAGCCGGTGGACATCCTCCTGCGGGTAGGAGATGCCGATCTTGGCCGGGGTGATCGCGAAGCTGGCGCGCGGGCCGGCGATGCGCAGGTCGCAGGCCATGGCGAGCGCGACGCCGGCGCCGTAGCAAGGCCCGTCGACCAAAGCGATGGTGGGGATCGGCAGAGCGCGAAGCGCATCGAGCGCGGTCCGCATCGTCTCGCGAAAGTGCGCGATCGCGCCTTCCTCCGCGCGCATCGTGGCGAAATCGGAGAGGTCGGCGCCCGCGCAGAAGGCGCCTTCGCCGGTCACGATCAGCACGCGCGCCGGACCGAGCTCGCCGAGCAATCGCGTGAGTTCGGCCCAGCCCGCCAGGGGGATGGCGTTGCGGGCCTCGGGGCGCGCCAGCGTCAGGCGCGCGGCCTCGCCATCCTGGATGAGCCGGAACATGGGCTTTGCTTGGCGAGGCGGGCGGACTTTGTCGCGCAAAAAAAGGCCGGGCGCCATTACGCGGCGGCCCGGCCAAAGCGTTCCGCGGCGCCCCGTCCGGTGGAGGCGAGGGGCCGCGGGCGAATGTCGGCACGATCACAACCGCGCCTCGACTCGTCGGCTACTGCTCAGCAAGGGCCGTGCCAGAACGAAATCTCATGGACTTAGATGGTTAACGGCTGTTCTTCGCTGTGCCGTTCCGGGATCGGCGGGTCAGCGAAGCCTGCTTTGGGACACCCACCAATGGGGGAAATCGCCGCGAACCCGCTCCGCCGCGGCGATCATTTGCGCCTCGGAGTGGAACAGGCCGAAGCAGGTGGCGCCGGATCCGGACATGCGCGCTAACCGCGCTCCCGACAGCGCGTGGAGCACCTCCCCGACCGCCGGGGCCAAAGCACGCGCGGGCGCCTCCAGGTCGTTGCGCCCGGCCTCCCAGTCGCCGAGCGGACCGCGGTCGATTCCATCCCAAGCGGCGAAGACCGACGCGGTAGAGAGAGGGACCCCCGGATTGACCAGCAGCACCGGCGTTCCGGCGAGGCCGGGAAGCGCGATCGGCTCGAGTTCGTCACCTCGCCCCTCGCCCCGGCAAATGCGGCTGAGCAGGCAGGCGGGGACGTCGGCACCGAGCGTCGCGGCGAGCGCGGCCGAGCCCTCGTACATCCGCAGTAAGGCGGCGGCGTCGGCCGAGCCGCCGCCAAGCCCCGCCGCGACCGGCAGGCGCTTGTCGAGGGTGAGCGCCGCCTCGACGCCGAGCGCGCGGGCCGCCTTCAGGACGAGATTGTCGGCCTCGCCGTCGAGCGCGCCGGCGAACGGCCCGGTCACGGTCAGGGACAGCCCCTCCCCCGCCCGCGCGGTCAGCACATCGCCATCCTCGCAAAAGGCGAAGATCGTCTCGATCCGGTGATAGCCGTCGGGCTCGCGCGCCCGCACGTGCAAAGCGAGGTTGAGCTTGGCGTAAGCGATTTCCCGCATCGAGAGGCCGTCAGCGCGCGGCGAGTTGCGGCGCCGGCCCCGTGTCGATCTTGCCGCGCAGCCGGGTCGCGACCTCGCCCTCCGCATAGGTCAGCGCGGCCTGCCAGGCGAAGCGCGCCTCGACCCGACGGCCCGCGGCATAATAAGCGTCGCCCAGATGCTCGTTGATCTCGACGTCGGCGGGGGCGCCCTGCGCGGCCTGTTCGAGCAGCGTCACCGCTTCGGGCAGCTCGCCTTTCAAGAACAGCGCCCAGCCGAGCGAATCGGTGATCGCGGCGCTGTCGGGGGCGCGGCGATGCGCCTCGCGGATCAGCCGCTCGGCCTCCACGACATCCTCGCCGCGGATCAGTTGCGCATAGCCCAGATAATTGAGCACCACCGGCTGCTCGGGGGCGAGCCGATAGGCGGTGCGCAGCGCCTCGCGCGCGCCGGCCCAGTCGCCCGCCTCGTCGAGCGCGCCGCCGCGCATCAGCCAGAGCACCCATTCGGCCTGCACCTCGTCCGCATCGGTGCGCAACGCCAGCGCGCGGCCATAAGCGGCGGCGGCCTCGCTCTGGCGCTCCATCGCGGCGTGGACCTCGCCCAGGCGAACCCAATCGGCCGCGCCGGCGCCGCGCGCCCGGGTCGCGGCGAGCGCTTCGGCCAGCGCCGTCTCGCGCTCGCCCGCGGCGACGAGGAGGCGGATGCGCTGATCGCGGGCGGTGGACGCGAACGGATCTCCATCGCGGACGTTGGCGAGCAGGGGCACGGCGGCGCGTTCGCGGTCCTGCAATGCGAGCAATTCCGCCGCGACCATCCAGGTTTCGCTATTGTCGGGCGCCAGCCAGGTCGAGATCCGCGCCAGGCTGGTGGCGAGTTTGGTGAGCTCTTCCGCGTGCAGATCGAGCGACAGCCTGACGAGCAGCTCCGCGAGCGCGGCATCGGCACTGGCGATCGCGCCGGGCAAGGGCCGCCGCGCCTCGACCAAATTGCGCGCGGCGGCGACGGCAGCGCCACGGCCCTCCAGCAGGCGAAGCGCACCTTCACGGTCCCGCCGGACCAGCGCCGCCGCGCCGGCGATACGCAGCCGCTGGCCGCGCGGGCCCGCCGAATTGGCGGCCCGGATCAGCTCGTCGACCGCGCCCTCGGCCCCGGTCGCGGCCATCAGCAACGGCCGATGCTCGGCCGCATAAGCGGCGCCCGCGCCGCGCCCGCCCGCCGCCGGCAGCGCCGCGAGCGGATCGCCCCGCCCCGAACTCAGCGCCAGCCAGGCGCGCAGCACGGGGACGGCGAAGGCGAAGATCTGCTCGCGTTCCACGCCCTGGATCTGCATCTCGGCGGCGGCCCAGTCGCGCCGCTTGAAGGCGTCGGCGAGGAGCAGCAGGCGCCCGTCGCTCAGCGGCGCGCCGCGCCGCTCCAGCGTCCGTGCAGCGGCCAAAGCGAGCCGCCAGTCGCCGGCGTTGATCGCATTGCCGAGCGCCTGACCCGCGATCAGCTCGTTATCCGGGGCCGCCGCCAGCGCGGCGCCGAAGCCGCGCGCGGCGCGGTCGAAGGCGCCGTCGGAGGCGGCGGCACGCGCCTGGATGTATGCGTTGAGGGCCGAGCGCTCGTCGACCCGCGCCTCGGCCCCCGCTGCGATTAGAAGGAGAGCGCAAGCAGAAGCGGCCCGCGCCGCGCCTTTACATATTGGGATAGTTCGGCCCTCCTCCGCCTTCGGGCACGACCCAATTGATGTTCTGGGTCGGATCCTTGATGTCGCACGTTTTGCAATGCACGCAATTCTGCGCGTTGATCTGAAGCCGCGGTGAACCGCCCTCCTCGACGAACTCATAGACTCCCGCCGGGCAATAACGCTGCTCGGGGCCGGCATAATCGGCGAGATTGACCTCGACCGGAATCGACGTGTCCTTGAGGGTCAGGTGGATCGGCTGATCCTCCTCGTGATTGGTGTTCGACAGGAAGACCGAGGAGAGCCGGTCGAAGCTGATCGCTCCGTCGGGCTTGGGATAAGCGATCGGCGGGACCAGGTCCTTGCGGTAGAGCGTCTCATTGTCGGCATGGTGCTTCAGCGTGAACGGCAGGCCGATGCGCAGCGTTCGCATCCACATGTCGGCGCCGGCGAGAATGGTCCCGAGCGCGCCGCCGTAGCGCGCGACCAGAGGCTCGACGTTGCGGACGGTCTTGAGCTCCTTGGCGATCCAGCTGTCGCGCAACGCGGGCTCGTAATCGGCGAGCAGGTCGCCGCCGCGCTCGGCGGCGATCGCGGCGAAAGCGGCCTCGGCGGCGAGCATGCCCGATTTCATCGCGGTGTGGCTGCCCTTGATCCGGGGCACGTTGACGAAGCCCGCCGCGCAGCCGATCAGCGCGCCGCCGGGGAAAGCGAGCCTGGGCACCGCCTGCCAGCCGCCCTCGTTGATCGCCCGCGCGCCGTAGGAGACGCGCTTGCCGCCCTCCAGCATCTCGCGGATCGCCGGATGCTGCTTCCAGCGCTGAAACTCCTCGAACGGGGAGAGCCAGGGATTGCGATAGTTGAGCGCGACCACGAAGCCCAAGGCCACCTGCCCGTTCGCCTGGTGATAGAGGAAGCCCCCGCCCCAGGCGTCGTCGTCGAGCGGCCAGCCCTGAGTGTGGATGACCCGGCCGGGCTCGTGCTTCGCCGGATCCACGTCCCATAGCTCCTTGAGGCCGAGACCGTAGACCTGGGGCTGGCTCTCGCTCTCCAGCTCGAAGATCCGCTTCAGCTCCTTGGTCAGATGCCCGCGCGCCCCTTCGGCGAAGAAGGTGTAGCGGCCGTGCAGCTCCATGCCGGGCTGATAATCGGGCTTGTGGGTGCCGTCGCGGGCGACGCCCATATCGCCGGTCGCGACGCCCTTGACCGAGCCGTCCTCGTTGAACAGCACTTCGGCAGCGGCGAAGCCCGGAAAGATCTCGACCCCGAGCGCCTCCGCCTGCCCGGCCAGCCAGCGGCACAAATTGCCGAGGCTGAGCGTGTAGGTGCCCTTGTTCGACATAAAGCCTGGCATCAGCAGGTGCGGCAGGCTGTATTTCTTGCCTGCGGTGAGCACCCAATGCTCGTTCTTCGTCACCGGCACGGTCAGCGGGCTGTCCAGCTCCTTCCAGTTCGGCAGCAGTTCGTCGAGCGCTTTGGGATCGACCACCGCGCCCGAAAGGATATGCGCGCCGACCTCCGAGCCCTTTTCGAGGATGCAGACCGAAAGCTCGCGCCCCGCCTCATCGGCGAGCTGCTTAAGCCGGATGGCGGCGGCAAGGCCGGCGGGGCCGGCGCCGACGATCACCACGTCGTAAGGCATGGACTCGCGGTCGGGCATTCTCGTCTCTCCCTGCGGCGGCTCCTGTCGTCGCAAACCGCCAACCGTCCGGCAGATAAACAGCCCTTATGCGATTGACCAGCCCGGCCCGGCCTGACTCAAGGGACGCTGGCGACAAGCGGGAAAAGGACGGCATGGCCGCAACCGAGGCAGCCAGCGCCTTGAGCTGGTGGGAAGAGGCGGGCGTCGACACGATCGTCGGCGAGGAACCGCATGCCTGGCTCGAGCCGAAGGCGAAGGCCGCGGTGGACGCCCCGGTGGCGGCGCCGCCGCCCGATGCCCTGCCCGCCACGATCGAGAGCTTTCACGCCTGGCTGGCCGGCTCGGACCAATTGCCCTTCGCGGCTCCGGGCGCGACGCGGGCGGCACCGACCGGCGATCCCGCCGCGCCATTGATGGTGCTGACCGATCTGCCATCGGAGGATGGCGGGCTTATCGCGGGCGAAGCCGGCCTGCTGTTCGACAAGATGCTCGCCGCGATGCAGTTGAGCCGCGATGCGATCTACCTCGCGCCGCTGTCGCCGATCCGCCCCCCGGCCGGCCGGATCGGCCCCGCCGAGGTCGCGGCGCTGGCGGAGATCGCACGCCACCATGTCGGCCTCGTCGCGCCCAGCGCGCTGCTCCTGTTCGGCGACACCTGCGGCAAGGCGCTGCTCGGCTCGGCGGTCGCCGGCGCGCGCGGGCGCTGGCATGCGCTGCAGACGGCGGCCGGGCCGGTCCGGACATTGGTCACGATCCGGCCCGAGAAGCTGGTCGATCAGCCCGGCCTCAAGAAATTCGTCTGGGACGATCTGCAAATGGTGATGGAGGAGTTGAAGCCATGAGGTTGCTCAAGGCGGTCTTGCTCGCCTCCGGGCTCGCTTTTGCCGCCCAGCCGGCCTTTGCCTCGGACGAGGACGTGCAGGCCGCCCGTACCTCGGCCTTCCGTCCGGACCCGCAGCTGACGCCTACGCAACGCGACAATTACCGCGCCGTCTTCGCCGCTTTGCGCGCCCAGGATTGGGCCGGCGCCGCGGGGCGGCTCGACGGGATGCGCGAAGGCCCGCTCCACGATCTCGCCCGGGCGATGCTCTACACCATGCCGGGCTCGCCTCGGGTCGAGCTGGCGCCGGTCCTCGCTTTGTTGCAGCGGACGGCCGAGCTGCCGCAGGCCGAGGCGCTGGCGAGGCTGGCGCGCAGCCGGGGTGCGGAGAGCTTGCCGAGCCTGCCCCCGGCGCAACGCCTCGTCGGCCTCGGCGGGCAGCCGCGCCGCGCCCGGCCCCGGCCGATCCGCGGCGACGAGGTCGCGGACCGGCTCGAGCCGCTGATCCAGCCGCTGATCCGCGACGACAAGCCGCAGGAAGCCGAGGCTTTGTTCAGCACCCGCGCCGAAGAGCTTTCCGACGAGGCGCGCACCGCTTTCCAGCAGCGCATCGCCTGGGTCTATTATCTCAACGGCTTCGATGCCGACGCACGGCGGCTGGGCGATCTCGCCCGCACCGGCCCGACCGAATATGCGCTCCACGCCGAATGGGTGAACGGCCTCGCCGCCTGGCGGATGGGCGATTACGCCGCCGCCGCGACCCATTTCGGCCATGTCGGCACCCGCTCCAGCGACGTCGAACTCGCCGCCGCCGGCCATTATTGGGCGGCCCGCGCCGATACCGCCGGCGGCCATCCCGAGCGCGTCCAGACCCGGCTGCGCACCGCCGCGCGCCATTCGGAGACCTTTTACGGCCTGCTCGCGCAAAGCGCATTGGCGATCCGGCAGGCGCCGGCCGAGATGACCGGCCTCACCGCGGCCGACTGGCGGCGGATTTCGGACATCCGCAACATCCGCATGGCGGTCGCGCTGACCGAATTCGGCGAGGACGAACTCGCATCCGACCTGATCCGGCACCAGGCCCGGATCGGGGTTCCCGCCGAACATGCGGCGCTGATCCACCTCGCCGCCGGACTCGATCTCACCGCGACCCAGATGTGGCTCTCGCACAATGGCCCGCGCGGCAGCCGCTTCGGGCCGCGCGAGCGCTATCCCAATCCCAGCTGGCGCCCGGCGCGCGGCTGGCGGGTCGATCCGGCTTTGGCCTTCGCTCATGCGCTGCAGGAATCGAACTTCAGGCCCAGCGCGGTCAGCCCGGCCGGGGCGCGCGGGCTGATGCAGGTCCTGCCCGGCACCAGCCGCTGGATGGCGCGGGTCAATGGCGGCGCCGGCGGGGTCGATCCCTCGCGGCTGTTCGATCCGGCGACCAACATCGAATATGGCCAGACCTTCCTCGAATATCTGCGCGACTATTCGGGGACCGAAGGCCTGCTGCCCAAGGTGATCGCCTCCTACAATGCCGGGCCGGCGCCGATCGCCGCCTGGAACGCGCGCTTCGATCAGAGCGATCCTCTGCTCTACCTCGAGACGATTCCTTATTGGGAAACGCGCGGCTACGTCCCGATCGTCCTGCGCAACTACTGGATCTACGAGGCCCGCAACGCCGATCAATCGTCGAGCCGGCGCGCACTGGCGCAAGGGATGTGGCCGCGCTTTCCGGGCATGAGCGGCCCCGCCGCGGTCCGGATCGCGCCGCGCGGGCGGCAGACCGGGATGGGCCGGGACTGAGTTCCCGTTACGGTTGTTCTTGCTTCGTTCCTTTGCGAAGCCTAGGCTCCGGCAATGCGACCCGATGCCCGGCCCGGGCGCGGCGCGCCTGAGAACCGGACGCCGACGCGCTTCAACCTTGCCAGCCGCGAGGCCGATGGCGACTGGCTGGACGAGCGCCAGGAGATCGACGGCGCCCCGCCGCCGCTGCGCACCACGGTGACCGTCGAGCATCCGAAGACGATCATCACCCGCAACGCCTCGCCCGACATCGGCTTCGACCGCTCGATCAACGCCTATCGCGGCTGCGAGCATGGCTGCGTCTACTGCTTCGCCCGGCCGACCCATGCCTTTCACGATCTCTCGCCCGGCCTCGACTTCGAATCGAAGCTCTTCGCCAAGCCGGACGCGGCGAAGCTGCTGCGCGCCGAGCTCGGCAAGAAGGGCTATCAGGTCCGCCCGATCGCGCTCGGCACCAACACCGATCCCTATCAGCCGATCGAGGGCGAATGGCGGATCACGCGCGCGATTTTGGAGGTGCTCGCCGAGACGAAGCATCCGGTGACGATCACCACCAAATCGGACCGGGTGCTGATTGATATCGATCTGCTCGCCGCGATGGCCAAAGAGGGGCTGGCCAGCGTCGCTTTGTCGGTGACCTCGCTGACCCCGGCGATCGCCCGGACGCTGGAGCCGCGCGCGCCGGCGCCGCGCAAGCGGCTCGCCGCGGTGAAGGCGCTGGGCGAGGCGGGGGTGCCGGCCTGGGTCTCGATCGCGCCGGTGGTGCCGGGGATTACCGATCACGAACTCGAGCAGATCGTCGAGGCCGCGGCCGAGGCGGGGGCAGTCGGCTGCTTCTATCTGCCGGTGCGGCTGCCCTTCGAAGTCGCGCCCTTGTTCCGCGCCTGGCTCGACGAGCATTTCCCGGAGCGCGCCGGCAAGGTGATGGCGATCATCAACGAGATCCGCGGCGGCAAGGACAATGACCCCAACTTCTTCACCCGGATGCGCGGGCAAGGGCCGTGGGCGGCTTTGCTCAAGGCCCGCTTCGAGCGCGCGGTGCGCAAGCATGGGCTGAATGTCGAGAAGAAGCCGCTCAGGACCGATCTGTTCGAGCCGCCGCAGGGGGCTCAGCTGCGGCTGTTGTGAGATTTTGGAAGGGCGGGCCGGGATGGGGGGAGGGCACGACCCGCCCTTCCAATCAGGCGGCGAGCGCTTCCGGCGCGCGCCAGCTGAGTCTGAACAAGCCGGTGCCGGTCATGCCCCGATCGGCGAGCGGCAGCGCGGTGGCGCAAAAGCCGCATTCGGCGAGGCTGCGGCCGACGATCCAGTGGCTCCGGCCGCAGCCGGGGCAATGGTTGGTCTCGTTCGGCCGGTAGACGGCGTGATAGCCGCGGCGGCCCGGATCGTGGGCGAATTCGCCGTTGAGAATGCGCTGGGCAAGGGTCAACATGGCTTGTGCTCCTGTGTTGACCGGGGGGTTAGGCGAGGCGGCGTGGCGGCGCCTCCCCCACGCGACGAAGCCTCCGGACGCGGCGACGGGCGCAGCGCCGACGCGACGAAAGCGACGAAATCGGCGATCAGGCTCTGGCGCGCACCGCGGAAGGTTCGGAAGTTTCGGAAGGTTCAGCTTCCATAGAGGAGAAAAACCTCCCCCAGGTGAAACGTCACAAAGGTCACGCAAATCGTGCCCGAAAAGCCTTTGTTTTCAGGGGTGGCTGCCGCGCGAACTTAGGGAGCGGGATGGACGATGCAAAGAGCCGGCGCGACTCGGCGAGCGGGCAGCGCGGCGAGGCTGACAGGCGAAATCCTATTTGTATCCAACAAAGAGCTGGGGCGGAGCCCAAGCCCCGCCCAAGGATCAAGGACCCACGCGCACGACCAACGCGAAATCCTGCGGATGAAGCGCCGCGCGATAGGCCACGACTCGGATCTCGTAATCTCCGGCGGGTGCGTCCCGCCATTCCACCTGTTCGACATTGTTGGTGCGATCGAAGGCCGACGACGCCGGATCGACATTGCCGTGCCGCTCCGATCCACCGGGGGCGCGAACGATCAGGTCGAGATCGTTCTGTAACACCTCACCCGGGGGATCGGTCCAGACGATCGTTACCTTCAGCGTGCCCGGCTGCTCCAACGTCACTTGGTGGCTCCATGCCTCGCCGGTGCGGAGCGCGCCGGCCTCGTCGATCCAGGAGACCGACACGCCCTCCGGCTGCCCGACGGTATTCGCCATGTTCACCCGCCCGAAGCCCTCGGCGAAGTTCGGGAGCGCCCCCGCCTCACTCGCCGCATACTGCCCGGAGATATCCACCGCGCCGTTCACCAGCATCGCCTTGACCAGAGCGGCGCTTGGATTTCCGCCCAACGCCTGCCGGACTAGCGCGGCGCAGCCGGCCACGAGCGGCGTTGCCATGCTCGTTCCGCCCATGAAGCAATAGGCGCTGTCCGTGGATGGTCCCCAGAATGAACCAACGCTCGCGTCGCGCGAATGCGCAGACAGGATCGCGGTGCCCGGCGCGATGACATCGGGCTTGATACGCCCGTCGCGCGTCGGGCCGCGGCTGCTGAAGGCCGCCATGCCATCCGCATTGTCCGCCCAAAGATCGTCCATGATCGGCGCCCGCGGATAGTCGCTCGGCCAGGGAGTGCCCCATTTTTTGGAGATGCCTGGTCGCAGGCTTTCGCTGGCGCCTACCGTGATGCAGTTCCTCGCGGTCCCGGGAGAACCTATTGAGCCCGCGTCAATCACGCCATTGGCGTTGCCGTCAGTGCCTTCGTTACCGGCGCTGAACAGGATCGTCAGATCGCGATGCTCCCAAACGTACCGATCGACGTCGAAGCTGTTGCTGGTATAGCGGCCGGCGACGGGGGCGCCCCAGGAATTGGTGTGGACGCGTGCGCCTTCCGCATAGGCCTGTTCGAACAGCGTCAGGAGGCTTGGTGGGATGCCGCCTAGGCGGCCAGTCGCGTCCATGATCGACTGCATCACCAGCCGCGCGCCCGGTGCGCTGCCGGTCACGGGTCCGCCCATCGCCGGGGATACGCCGTCGCCCAGCACCGATCCTGCGACATGCGTGCCATGCCCGTCGGGATCGTTGCCCGTCGGCCGTCCGAGCGGGATGACCTTATCGACGCGACCGGCGAAGGCGGGGTGGACGTTCGACGCAGAGCCCTTGTCGAACCCGGTGTCGGCAATCGCGACGATCTGGCCCTCCCCGCGAAATTGCGGGCCGCTGTGAACCTGATCCACCCGCATGATGCCGAGCGCCACGGTATTATGGAGCTTGTTGACGACGGCTTCTTCGACATGCCGCACCTCATCGACCGCGGCCAGCCGCGCGAGCATCTGGGGCAGGACGCTGAGGAAGACTTTGCCATCGGCGATTTCGAGGTCGCCGGCATTCATTCGAGCAGCTTCGGCGATGCGGGCGCGCGCGGCCTCCGGATCGGCGTCGCGGTGCAGCACGACTTCGACATCGCGCGGTTCCTGCGACATGGAAGTCTCAACGCCCTCGACACTCAGCAGCCTTGGCCGCGGATCGGCTGCCGGCGTCATCAGCTCGGGCGCGATTTTGAAGCCCTCCAGATATTCTCCCGCCCACACGACGAACGGGAGTGCGGTGACGGCGGTCAGGCTCGACCCCGGATATCTGCAAATATAGGTGTTTTCGGGAACATATTCGAGGACATCGGCGCCGGCCGCCGCCAGCGCGCCAAGCTCGACCGACGTCAGCGGACCGGCAACCTGCACGATGATGTAGTCCGTGCTTGAAGAATCAGTCGAAGCCAGCGCCGACTCCAGGCCGACGGGCGGCTCAGTCGGGTCGAGCGAAACGCCGTTGATCGTGATTCGTGTCATAATCCACCTCCATCGCCGGTAGCGTCCGGCGCCGACCGGCGAACGATAAGCCGGGTCGGCTAGAGATATCCGTGATGGGGATCACGCCGTGGGGCGGTAGTGGCGGAAGGTTCTGCCTTAGGTCAGCCCAAAGCCTTCTTCAGCAGCTCGTTGACCACGCCCGGATTGGCCTTGCCCGCCATAGCCTTCATCACCTGGCCGACGAAAAAGCCGAACAGCTTGTCCTTGCCGCCTTTATATTCGGCGACCTTGTCGGGGTTGGCGGCGATCACTTCGGCGATGGCGGCGTCGATGGCGCCGGTGTCCGAGGTCTGTTTGAGGCCGCGTTCCTCGACGATCGCGGCGGGGTCGTCGCCGGTTTCGAGCATGATCTCGAAGACCTGCTTGGCGAGGGTGCCCGAGAGGGTGCCGTCGGCGGTCAGCGCGATGAGGCTGGCGGCCTGGGCGGCCGTGACGGGGCTGTCCTCGATGGTTTTGCCGAGGCGGTTGAGGGCGCCGAAGAGTTCGGAGGTGAGCCAGTTGGAGGCGCGCTGGGCATGGGCGTTGCCGAGCGTGGCGAGCACGTCCTCGAACCAGCGCGCGGTGGTGACGTCGGCGGTGAGGACGGCGGCGTTGTAGGGGCTGAGGCCGAGTTCGCCTTCGTAGCGGGCGCGCTTGGCGTCGGGCAGTTCGGGGAGCGAGGCGCGGCATTCGGCGAGGAAGGCGTCGTCGAGTTCGAGCGGAAGCAGGTCGGGATCCGGGAAATAGCGATAATCGTGCGCGTCCTCCTTGGAGCGCAGCGAGCGGGTCTCGTTCCGGTCGGGATCGAACAGGCGGGTTTCCTGGACGATCGCGCCGCCCTCCTCGATCAGATCGACCTGGCGGCGCGCCTCATGCTCGATCACCGCCTGGATGAAGCGGACCGAATTGACGTTCTTGGTTTCGGTACGGGTGCCGAGCCCCGTGCCGGGCCGGCGCACCGAGACGTTGACGTCGGCGCGCATCGAGCCCTGTTCCATATTGCCATCGCACGAGCCGACATAGCGCAGAATCGCTCTGAGCTTGCGGACATAAGCGCCTGCTTCCTCAGGGCTTCGCATGTCGGGGCGGGAGACGATCTCCATCAAAGCGACGCCCGAGCGGTTGAGATCGACATAGGAGGAATTGGGATGCTGATCGTGCATCAGCTTGCCCGCATCCTGCTCGACATGGATGCGCTCGACGCCGATCGTCTTGGTCGCGCCGCCCTCAAGCTCGACCTCGATCGCGCCTTCGCCGACGAGGGGGTGATAGAGCTGGCTGATCTGATAGCCCTGCGGCAGATCGGCGTAGAAATAATTCTTCCGGTCGAAGCGCGACCAGGCGTTGACCTTCGCGTCGAGCGCCATGCCGGTGCGCACCGCCTGGCGGATGCATTCGACATTGGGGGTCGGCAGCATGCCCGGGAAGGCGGCGTCGATCAGCGCGACCTGGCTGTTCGGCTCGGCACCGAATTCGGTGGCGGCGCCGGAGAAGAGCTTGGCGTTGGAGGTCACCTGCGCGTGCACTTCGAGGCCGATCACGACCTCCCATTCGCCGGTGGCGCCCTGGATGCGATAGGGGCTCATGCTCCTGTGGTTCCTTCGGACTTCGTCGAGAAGGTCTTTAAGTTCCACGCATCGCGCACGAAATAGACCGCCGGAACAAGCGGAAGCAGCGCCGTCCACCCCTCTCCATTATGATGAGCATAATAAGCGAGCGACCCCGCACAGATCGGGTAGGCAAGCGACCATTCGAAGCGTTCCCTTAACTTTCGCCGATCCCGCTTCGCCGATTCCTGGCTGGCGTGCCGCCAAGCGCTTGCGAGCGACCAGAGGGAGCAGATCGCAAAGAATACCGCCAGCGCCCAGATCGCCTTCATTCCGTCGAACAGGAGGGAGCCCGCCGTTGCCAGTGCCACATAGGCGCAGGTGCTGAACAGAACCGTCGTTCCAAGCGAAAATACGGGGCTTGGAGGCTTTCCGAATGCTCTGAACTCGTCGACGCTGTTCTTGGCCGTCCACAGCATCGTGAGGGCCAGCGGGATGCATCCCCACCAGATTTCAGGCCAATCGACAAGCTGGCCGGCAGCCAGGTGATGGTCCGCGATGAAATAGGCGCCGAGCCTTTGAGCTATGCAGATGAAGACGCTCGCCGAAAGGGCCGCGGTGAGGATCTGGACGATCCGGGCGACGTGATCGGATCCAACGATCTCCGTCACGGGGTTGGGAGGCGTGTCGTTGCTCACCACCATGCCTCCGCGCGATGATTGAAGCCGGCGCGCTCTTCGAAAGCTAGGGCGGCGTTCAACACGCTCTGTTCGTCGAGCGCTCTGCCGATGATCTGGAGGCCCAGCGGCAGGCCCTGCCCGTCGAGGCCGGCGGGGACCGAGATGGCGGGGAGGCCGGCGAGGCTGGCGGGGACGGCGAAGACATCGTTCAGATACATGGCGAGCGGATCGGCGAGCTTCTCGCCGAGGCCGAAGGCGGCGCTCGGCGCGGTCGGGGTGAGCAGCAGGTCGCAGCTCTCCCAGGCCCGGTCGAAATCGCGCTCGATCAGGGTGCGGACCTTCTGCGCCTGGTTGAAATAGGCGTCGTAGAAGCCGGCCGAGAGCACATAGGTGCCGATCATGATCCGGCGCTTGACCTCGGGCCCGAAGCCGGCGGCGCGGGTCGCTTCGTACATGTCGTCGAGGCCGCCGGTTTCGGGCTGGACGCGAAGGCCGTAGCGCACCCCATCATAGCGGGCGAGGTTGGACGAGGCTTCGGCCGGGGCGATGATGTAATAGGCCGGCAGCGCATATTTGGTGTGGGGGAGCGAGACCTCGACGATTTCGGCCCCCGCATCGCGCAGCCAGGCGATGCCCTGCTCCCAGACCGCGTCGACCTCGGCGGGGACGCCGTCGATCCGATATTCCCTGGGGATGCCGATCCTTTTGCCGCGCACGTCCGCGGCGAGCTTCGCCTCCCATTTGGGCACGTCGAGCTTGAGCGAGGTGGAGTCCTTCGCGTCATAGCCCGCCATCGCTTCGAGCAGGATCGCGCAATCGCGGACGTCGCGCGCCATCGGCCCGGCCTGATCGAGCGAGGAGGCGAAGGCGACCATGCCGAAGCGCGAGCAGCGGCCATAGGTCGGCTTGATCCCGGTGATCCCGGTGAAGGCGGCGGGCTGGCGGATCGAGCCGCCGGTGTCTGTGCCGGTGACGCCGGGCGCGAGCCGCGCCGAGACCGCGGTGGCCGAGCCGCCCGAGCTGCCGCCCGGGGTCAGCGCCACGTTGCCGCCATCGTTGCGCCGCCAGGGCGAGAGCACCGGGCCGAAGGCGCTGGTCTCGTTGGACGAGCCCATCGCGAACTCGTCCATGTTGAGCTTGCCGAGCATGCCGGCGCCGGCAGCGAGGAGATTGCCCGAGACGGTGGATTCGAAGACCGGCTTATAGCCTTCGAGCATCTTCGAGCCGGCGGTGGTCTGCACGCCTTTGGTCGAGAACAGATCCTTGATGCCGAGCGGGACGCCGGAGAGCGGCTTGAGCGCGCCGGCGGCTCGCGCCGCATCGGCGGCGTCGGCGGCGGCCAGCGCATGGTCGGGCGTCTCGACGACGAAGGCGTTGAGCGGGCGGCCTTTTTCGACGTTCGCGATGAACGCGGAGGTCACTTCCCTGGCGCTAAAAGCGCCATCCCTCACCCCGTCGCGGATCGCGGCGACACCGAGATCGGTTAGGACGGTCATGCCGACGCCCTTCGCGCCTTCGCGCCTTCGCGTGAAACAACCGCCCTTTTGTTCACGCGAAGGCGCGAAGGCGCGAAGAAGAAAGGGTTGCAGCGGGCTGCGCCCGAAGTGACGACGGCCATCATTCGATCACCTTCGGAACCGCGAAGAAGCCGTGCTCGGCCGCCGGCGCGTTGGCGAGGATGGCGTCGCGGATGTCGCCTTCGGTGACGACATCGTCGCGCAGGCGCAGCTGGTTCGCGATCACAGCGGTCATCGGCTCGACGCCCGTGACGTCGACCTCGCCGAGCTGCTCGATCCAGCCCAGGATGTTGCTGAGCTCGGGCGCAAGCGCGTCCACTTCCGCATCGCTGACGGCGATCCGGGCGAGCTTGGCGATATGACGAACGGTTTTAGCATCAACGGACATGAAGGCGGGCGGCTAGCATCCCTGCTGCACTGCGGCAAGAAGGGCTATTCGAACGGCTGATTCACCGCCTTGCCGTCGATGAACAACTGGCGCCGCTCGACACGCCGGATCTCGACATGGCCACGGCGCAGCGCATCGCTTTGCCGAACCAGTGAAGCGCGATCCTGTTCGGAGCTCATCGTCACCGGAGTGACAACAGCCGAATTCGCGCGCTCCCAACGCCCGCTTCGCAGGACGAGGACGTCGGTGTGGTAGTGACAACGAGGGCGGGTCGCCGTCTCGATCTCCGTCCGCCGGCGAATCGCCGCGCATTCGTCCAGCACGACCACCACAGCCTGCCCGGCGGACCGGAAATACAGGCGGCAATCCCCGCGCTGCCCGCAGGAACGCCAATCAAAGTCTTCCCGAATGGCGTCGAGAAGCGCGCGCGGGACCTCGGTGCCAGCCGGATCGACCAGGATCGTTCCGGGTTGAGCCGGGGGCGCGTCCGGATCGTCCGACGGCCGATCGATCTCCCAGCTATTGGTGGCTGCAAGCGCGGTCGCGGCTTGCCGGCGAACCTCCGGCGATCCCTCCGCCTTCAGCCGCTCGAGCGCGCGGACGCCGCTCGGCCCGAAATCGAAGCGCATCGCGCGCCAATCGAACTCTGCCGGGGAAACTTGGCCGGACTCGAGCCGGGCGAGCTGCGAGCGGGCGGAGATCGGGCCGAATTGGGCGAGCGGCGTCGCGAGCAGGAGCGCGAGCCCGCACAGCCCGATCGCGAGGAGGACATTGGCCGGGCGGACGCGATCGGCCCAGGCCAGCCGTCCCCGGACGAGGGCGTAGAGATAGAAGAGCGCATAAGCGGCGGCGACGGCCACCGCGACCACGCCCCACAGGCGGCTCGGAGTCAGCCCATATTGGCCGATGCGCAGGGACGTCGAAATCGCCGCGACCGCCACCAGCGGCACCAGCACCGCGCCGAGCGCCATCGCCGAAAAGCGCAGCACCGGTCCCCGCGCCTCCTCCGCGGAGGAATTGCCGATCACCGCGTTGGCGAGAATGATCGCGCCGGCGACGCAGGCGAGCACGACCGGCGTGGGCGAACGGGTCTTGTCCCACAGGATTTCGAGCCCGGTGAACGGCAAGGCCAGGACGAAGAGGACGAGGCCGACCGCCAGCACCGGGGCCAGCACCGAGAGCACGGTCGTGACGACCCGCTGGAGCAGCCCGAGCACCTTGTCGCGATCGCGCAGCAGGCCGATGGCCGCGCCGAACGCACCCCAGACCAAAGCCCAGACGAACCAGCTTTCGTCGAGCGCATCCTTGAGCAGTTCGATTCCGATCAGACCGAACAGTTCGCCCAGCAGCATGACCAGCAGCCCGCTGACCAGCACGAACGCCCAGGCCGCGCACCATAAAACGACGTTGGTCCAGCTATGGGCGTGGACCGTGGGATAAGGCAGCCGGCGCGCGCCTTCGTCGCGCATCGTCTGAAACAAAGGCGCCGCGATTGCGATGGCCGACAAGGAGGCCAGGAAGCGGAGTACGTCGTCGGAGCCGTGCCCGTCCGGCGTGCCGTTCCAATAATAAATGGCGCCGAGCACCAGTCCGCCGCCCGCCGCGAAGGCCAGCGACCAGCGCCAGCGCAAACGCTCGAGCGTGAAGGCGAGCAGCACGAAGCCGGCGGTGACGGCGATCGCAAGGACGATCCGCGCGACATTTTCGGTCCACGCCCAATCGTAACTGGACGAGCGGTCGCGGGTCAGCAGATCGACGAGCAAACCGCACAGGATGCCGGCGCCGAGGAGAAGCGCGGCCCTGAGCGGCCATGGCTCGTGATCCAGGCGGTCGCTTCGGTCGGTGCCGTCGGCGCGGTCGTCGCTCATCGTCTCCCCTTCCCGGCTGAAGCATGAGCGAAGCATCGCCCGCTGGCAACACGGCTTGCATCGGAACACGGCATCGGCTTGAGGGCGCCCATGGCTCGAAAGCGTTCCCATCCGGCCGTGCGGTTCTTGTGGATCGTCGCCGGCCTCACCTTGCTCGTGGTTATCCTCGGCGGGCTCTATCGCTGGTTCGAGCAGGATCTGATGCGCTGGGTGATGGTGCCGAGCGTCGAATTCGCCGAGGTGCCGTTGCCGGCCGGGGCGAATTATGGTGAGGCGCGGCTGTGGATCGCGCGGCCCGACATCCCGGGCAATCCGGCTTTGTGGCGGCCGCAGGAGGTTGCGGCGGCGGGCGGGCCGGCGCGCGCCTCGGTGTTCTTCATCCATCCGACCAGCTTCATCGAATCCTCGGCCTGGAACGCCCCGGTCGATCATGCGGAATCGGCGAACCGCGCGGCCTTGTTCGTGCGCAGCCAGGCGAGCGCGTTCAACGGCGTCGGGGCGATCTGGGCGCCGCGCTACCGGCAGGCGACGTTCGGCGCCTTCCTGACCGATGAGGACAATGCCCGGCGCGCGCTCGCTTTCGCCTATCGCGACGTGCTCGCGGCCTATGAGGAATTCGTCCGCCAGGCGCCGCGGGACCGGCCGATCGTGCTCGCCGCGCACAGCCAGGGGAGCCTGCATCTGCTGCGGCTGCTGCAGGAGCGGATCAAGGGCGCGCCCGAGGCCGGACGGGTCGCCGCCGTCTATCTGGTCGGCTGGCCGGTGTCGGAGACGGCGGACCTGCCCGCACTCCCCTTCCCCGCCTGCGCGCGGCCCGATCAGGCGCGCTGCATCCTCTCGTGGCAAAGCTTCGCCGAGCCCGCCGAGCCGAGCCAGGTGACCGAGGTCTATGATGGCTCGACCGGGCCGGGCGGGGTGAGCCGGGCCGGATCGCCGATGCTGTGCACCAACCCGATCACCGGCGCGCACGGCGGCGGCGCGGAAGCGCGGCTCAACCTCGGCACACTCGTCCCCAGTGAGGATTTCACCAGCGCGACCTTCGTGCGCGGCGCGGTCCCGGCGCGCTGCGACGTGCGCGGCTTCCTGCTCATCGGGCCCACCGACGCGCTGCCCGAAATGGGGCCCTACGGCCTGCCGGGCAACAATTTCCACGTTTACGATTATGCGCTCTTCTGGGGAAATGTACGGGCCGACGTCGAGCGGCGGCTCGCGGCCTATGAGGGGCGGCGGTGATCGCCGACGGCACCGCCGCCTTCCGCGCGGCGCTGCCTCAAGGCGGGCGGCTGCTTGGGCTGGACGTCGGGACGAAGACGATCGGCACCGCCTTGTGCGACACCGAATGGATGATCGCCAGCGCGGCGGAGTTGATCCGGCGGACGAAGTTTGCCGCGGATCTCGAGGCGCTGCGGCGGCTGGCGGACAGGCAGCGTGTGGCCGGGATCGTGGTCGGCCTGCCGCTCAACCTCGACGGCAGCGAGAGCCCGCGCAGCCAATCGGTCCGCGCCTTCGCCCGCAACCTCGCGCCGCTCGGCCTGCCGGTGCTGCTGTGGGACGAGCGCTGGTCGACCCAGGCCGTGACCCGTACGCTGATCGAAGCGGATGCGAGCCGGGCGCGCCGCGCCGAGCTGATCGACAAGATGGCCGCCGGTTACATATTGCAGGGCGCGATCGACGCCCTGACGATGGGTTAGGGTCCGGCGGGTTACTCCCCGTCGCGGCCGAAGAGGTGCTGGAGATCGAGCGCGGTCCGGTCTCTCGGCTCTTTCTTGGCCGATGCGGCGGGCGCGGGATCGTTGGCGGCGGACCGGGTGACGCCGAACATGCCGCTGGCTAGCTTGGGTGCGCGTGGCTTGGCGCGATCGGGTTGCACGAACAGTCCCTCCTTCATGTCGCTTCGGTCTCGGCCTTCGTAGCGGCTTTGGCAAGCGGGCAGCGTCCAACCCGACCGATCCATCGACCAAAATGACGGATTCGTCGATCGGCCCGTGCCCGCGTGGGTTCCGGCCGCATTGCACTTCGCGACAATCCCTTTATCCATTCCGTATCCGTTATGGGGGGACATGTGATGAAATCGCTTCATTCCACCGCTTTGCTGGCCGGCGCGCTCGCGCTGTCGGCCTGCGACCAGATCCCGGGCTTCGGCTCGAGCAACACCAGCACCACGACAACGACCACGAATACGACCACCACGTCGGCGCCGGCGATGCCCGCGCCTCCGGCCGCGCCGGCCCCGGTACCAGGTGGACCGACCGCTTCGGTGAGCGGCACCGCGCAGCAGAATTTCACCGTGGTCAACACCACGTCGCAGGTGGTGTTCACCCTGCATGTCTCGTCGGTGACCGATCAGAATTGGGGTCCGGACATCTTGGGCTCCAGCGTGATCGCCGCGGGCGCAACCGCCAATGTCACCTTCCCGCGCACCGAAGCGCAATGCAATTGGGACATCCGCGCGGTCTATGCGAACGGCGAGAATACCGAATTGCGCAACATCAATCTGTGCCAGGTCGGCACCGTCACGCTGACCGAGAATTGATCGCCGAACATGCGGGGGCCGCTTGAGCGGCGGCCCCCGCATCGTTAGGGCGCGGCTTTGATGGACAGGCCCTTTCCACATCGTCACCTGCTCGGGATCGAAGGCCTTTCGGCCGACGATCTCCTCGCCATCCTCGACGCGGCCGAGCCGTGGATCGCGTTCAATCGCGGTGCGCGCAAGGCGGACGAGCGGCTGCGCGGGCTCAGCCAGATCAACGCCTTTTTCGAGAATTCGACGCGCACGCTGTTTTCGTTCGAGCTGGCCGGCAAAAGGCTCGGCGCGCAGGTTTCCAATTTCCATCCGGCCGCCTCGAGCGTGCGCAAGGGCGAGAGCCTGATCGACACCGCGATGACGCTGAACGCGATGCGGCCCGACATATTGGTTCTGCGCCACGAGGCCGAGGGCGCCGCCGCGGAGGTGGCGCAGATCATGGACTGTCCGGTGATCAACGCCGGCGACGGCGCCGGCGAGCATCCGACCCAGGCGCTGCTCGATGCGCTGACCATGCGGCGGCGGCTCGGGCGGATCGAGGGGCTGAAGGTCGCGATCTGCGGCGACGTCCTGCACAGCCGGGTCGCCGGATCGAATATGCGCGCGCTGCCTTTGCTGGGGGCGCAGGTGCGGCTGGTCGGGCCGCCGAGCCTGCTGCCGATGGACAGCCCCCTGCCCCGCTTCACCGATTTCGACGAGGGCATCGAGGGCGTCGACGTGGTGATGGTGCTGCGCATCCAGCGCGAGCGGATGGAAGAGGCCTTTCCCGACACGATCGAGGACTATCACGCCAATTACGGGCTGACCCGGGCGCGGTTGGATAAATATGCGCCCAAGGCGATCGTGATGCATCCCGGCCCGATGAACCGCGGCGTCGAGATCGACGGCGAGCTCGCCGACGATCCCGAGCGCTCGGCGATCCTCGATCAGGTCGAATATGGCGTGGCGGTCAGGATGGCCTGTCTGGATTTGCTGACGCGGGAGCGGCGCGGCTAGAGGCCGCCACGGCACCATGGCAGGGTCGATCGCTCCCCCGGAGCGATCTACGGGATGCGGGGCATCCCGTCCCCTTCCATTGCCGTGACGTCGGTCGGGTTCGGCCAGCTTGCCTGGCCGCCCCGCCGGCCGAGCCTGCCGACCCAGCCATAGCTTCGCGCCGCTTCGCGTCCCGGGCGCTATGGCTGGGTCGGCCAGGCACTAAAAGGGCGGCTGGCCTTGGCCTGCCAGCCGCCCTCCAGAGGGGACCCAAGGGTCCTTGAGCTAAACGTTGCGGCGGCGCGGATCGGGGTAGCGCGCGGCCCAGCGGACCGCGGCGTCGCCGGCCTGGGCGCGGATGAAGCAGGCGCCGCCCTGCGACTTGATCGAGGCGCACAGGCGCTGGGCATCGCCGGTCGAGGCGAAGCCGGCGACCGCGACCCGGTGAAGCGTGCGGCCGCCATGTTCGAAAGTGGTGGTGAGCGGGCGATAGTCGCCGAGCGCATAGTCGCGATGGGCCTGGACCCAGGCGCGCTCGGCATTGCCTTCATTGCTGAACGCGCCGAGCTGGACGACGACGGGCTGGTTGCCGCGGGCGACCGCGGGCAGCGCGCGGCGGAAGGCCGGTGCGGGGGTGCGCGCCGCAGTAACCGGCGCACGGATCAAAGACGCCTGCGGCTGCACCAGGGTGCGGGCGGCGGCGGCATAGCGCTCGTCTTCCGGCGAAGGCGCGGGCGCCTCGGGCACCTGCTCGATCGCTTCGGCGACATCGGCGAGCGGCGCGGAGCGCGGCGCTTCGACGGCGGCGAGCCGAACCGGCGCGGGCGCGGATTCGCTGACCGTCTCATAAGCCTGAGCGGTCGGGACCCAGACGGCCTCAGGCTCGACCGAGGCGATTTCGACGGGCTGGGCCTCGACAGGCTGCGGCGCCGCGACGGGCGCCTGGGCATAAGCGGTTTCGACATCGACCGGCGCTTCGGGCGCGGGTGCGGCGAAGGAGGCTTCCGACACCTCCGGCGCAGCTTCAGGCACCGCTTCGGCGAAAGCGACGGCGGACGGATCGGCGGACGGCGCCAAAGCGAGGCGGACCGGCTGGCCCGGATCGGAGACCGGGGCGACGCCGAGCAGGCCGGCGATCTGGGCCGGGCCCGAATCGGGGCGGGCGAACGCGGCCCATTGCTCGAGGCGCGGGCCGAGATCGGCGGCGCTCAGATCCTGCGCGGCGACCGCACGAGCCCGGCGCCAGTCGCCCGAAATGGCATAAGCGAGCGCCAGATTCTGGCGGATGCGCGGCGTCACCGACGGGCGGCGCGCGGCATCTTCGAGGATCTGGACGGCCCGGTCGGTGCGTCCGGCAAGCGCGTAGGCGAGGCCGAGATCGGAGGCCGGGGCGGCGCTCGAGATCGTGTCGAGCTGACGCGCGGCGGCCTGGGGCCGGCCGAGAGCGACCAGGGTCAGCGCCGAATTGAGGCCAGCGCGGATATTGGAGGGATCGAGTTCGAGCACGTCGCCGAAGGTGGCGCGCGCCGATTCGAAGCGGCCGCTCTTCAGATAGATTTCGGCGAGCAGCATCCGGTAGCCGACATCGCGCGGGCTGAGCGCCACTGCCTGCTCCATATGCCCCATCGCTTCGGCCATGCGCCCTTCGCTGAGCGCCCGGGCGGCCTGCTCGTGGAGCTGCGCCGCTTGGCGGTCCGTCGGCGAATTGGCCTCGACCGTGTTGCCGAGGCGCCGCATCGCCGAGGTCTGCGTGCTGAAGCCGGCCATCGTCATCGCGAGGATGGCGCTGGAGGCGGCGAGCTTGAAGGTGGTCCGGTTCATGATTTTCTCAGCCCCTTGCTGATCAGCTTCGCTTGGCTTTGGCGGCCGGCACGCGCACGGCGAGCGCCTCGATTTCGGGAAGCGTGGCGAGCAATTCGTCGAGCGCGCCAAGCACCAATTGCTGCGCCGAGCGGCCGGTGACGGCGGTGGCAAGGCGCAAACGCAGATGGCGTTCGGCATCGAGGCGAAGCGTGAACGCCGCCTTGCGCCCCTGCGTCACCGCGGCGGTGCGCCGCTTGGGCAGAGCGACGATCTGGGCGGGTGCCCGGACCTGCACCGGTGCCGGAGCGGGAGCTTGTGCTTCCTCTTCAACCGCGAAGTCGGCCTGCTCCTCATCGGCCTGCTCGGCCTCGAAGGATTCGGCGATGGCGCGCTGTTGAGCGACCACCTCGGGCTCCGCATATTCGGGCTCGGGCTCGGCCTCGGCGCGGACCGGCTTGGGGGCCGGGGTCAGCGCCGCGATCGAGCTCGGGACGTGCTCGGGCAGCTCGTGCTCGTCGACGATCTGCGGCTCGTGGCCGCCCATGTCGTTCCAGCCGAGATCCTCGAACCCGCCCATGCCGAAGCCTTGCGGCCGCATGGCGGGCTTGGCGGCGCCCTTGCGGGCCAGCAGCCCGGAGGAGAGCGAGGCGAAAGGCCGTGCTTCGTTCATCGCGGCCTCCCTCACTGACCCATGACCCGGCGGCCGAAGCCGGAGGCCGGGCGCTGCGTCATGCTCTGCGGCACATGGCCGCCGGGTGCGGAAAAGATCGTGCGGCGGAAATTCTTCTCCAGCCGATCGGCGATATAATCCCAAAGCTCGGCGACCTCGCGGGCCGATTTGCCGTTGGGATCGACCTCCATCACGGTGCGGCCGTCGATCATCGAGGCGGCGAAATCGGTGCGGTGGTGGAGCGTGACCGGGGCCACGGTGCCGTGCTGCGACAGCGCGACTGCGGCCTCGAAGGTGATCTTCGCCTTGGGGGTGGCGCCGTTGATGACGAAGATCAGCGGCTTGCCGGCGCGCTCGCACAGATCGACGGTGGCGCCGACCGCGCGCAGATCGTGCGGGCTCGGCCGAGTCGGGATGACGACCAGCTCGGCGACCTGGATCACCGACTGGATGGCCATGGTGATCGCCGGCGGGGTATCGACCACCGCGAGGCGGAAGCCCTGTTGCCGAAGCACTTCGAGATCGGCGCCCAGCCGCGCGACCGTGGTCTGCGCGAAGGCCGGCATTTCGTTCTCGCGCTCGTTCCACCAGTCGGCGAGCGAACCTTGAGGATCGATGTCGATCAGGCAGACGGGGCCATAGCCCGCGCGTTGCGCCTGTACGGCGAGATGGCCGGACAAGGTGGTCTTACCCGATCCGCCCTTCTGAGAGGACAATGCCAATACCCGCATGATTTTCCCCGTGCGTTCAAACTGTCGGGAAGCGGTTTGCGGCCGAGACCGCTAAAATCTGGTTAACTTCATCACGCACAAACGGCGGCCCCGATCCGGGCGTGCGCCTCGCGGCAGAGGGCAGAACTATGCTAAGCGGGCGTTAAACAATCGCCGCTAAGCCATGGGGGCACAGGTACCGGTGGAAGGATTGCCGAGATGAAGATCGAGATGCGCGCCCTGTTGCTCGCCGCCGCTGCGGCGCTGGCCGTTCCCGCCATCGCGCAAGAGGTGAGTTCGGACAGCGTGCGCTCGGGGATCGAAGCCTGGCGCGCGGGCAATCATGAAGAGGCGGTGCGGCTGTGGCGTCCGCTCGCCGACCGCAACGATGCCGACGCGCAATATAATATCGCCCAGGCCTATTTCCTGGGCCGCGGCGTGCCCCGCAACATGAACCTCGCCGAGCAATGGTATGAGCGCGCCGCGCGCCAGGGCCATGAAGAGGCGCAGGGGGCGCTCGGCCTGATCCTGTTTCAGAACGGGCGCCGGGCCGAAGCGATGCCGTGGATCGAGCGCGCCGCCGCGCGCGGCGATGCCCGCGCGCAATATGTGCTGGGTACCGCGCTCTTCAATGGCGATCTGGTCGCCCAGGACAGCGCCCGCGCCTATGCGCTGATGCGCCGCGCCGCCGACAGCGGCCTGCCGCCCGCCGTTTCCCAGCTCGCTTCGATGGAGGCGCATGTCAGCGCCGAGGACCGGGCCCGGGCCGAGCAGATCCTCGACACCCTGCCGGCGCCGCGCCGCCAGGTGGAAGTCGCCGCGGCGGCGCCGTCGCCACGCCCGCCCGTGCAGGAGACGCCCCGTGCAGCGCCGCCGCGGGCGCAGCCGCCGGCGCAGGTGCGTCCGCAGCCGCGTCCGCAACAGGCCGCGCCGCGCCCTGCCCGGCAAAGCCACGCCGCCGCCGGCGGGCGCTGGCGGATTCAGCTCGGCGCGTTCAGCAGCGAGGCCAATGCCCGCCGCGCCTGGGGCGCGGTCGCCGGCCGCCTGCCGGGGCTGCAGCCTTATTATGTCCGCGCTGGCAATGTCGTCCGGGTCCAGGCGGGGCCGCTTCGGGACCGCGCCGCGGCCCAGCGCGCCTGCTCAGGCGTCGGCGGCGGCTGCTTCGCCGTCGCGCCCTGAACGGAGCCGACTGAAGGGGGCTGGGCGTTAACCTTATCTTTGCCGCAACGCTCTAGAATCGTTCCTCTAACCGGGGGACGGAAATGGGCGCGATGCAGCAATTCGAAAGCCGGAACGGCATGGCGACGCGCTGGCGCCGGCGGCGGATGTGCGTGCTGATCGCCGAACATCCCGCCCCGGCGGCGCTGCGCGAGGTTTCCGCGGCTGGCGCCTTCCTCGAGACCAATGCGCGGCCGCCGGTCGGCGCCTCGGTCGAGCTTCACCACCCCGAAGCCGGCGCGATCCTCGCGCACGTGCGCGCGCTCGCCGACGACGGCATCGCCATCGCCTTCACCTGCGGCGAACGCTCGGTCGCCTTCGCGCTCGCCGCGATCGCCGCCGATATGAGCCGGGCGCCGGGCTAGGCTTTGTCCCAGTCCCCGCGCGCATAGCCCTGCGCGAAGAGCAAGGCGGTGAGATCGTTCGAATCGATCCGCGCGTCCGCGGCGGCCACCAGAGCCGGCTTGGCGTGATAGGCGATGCCGAGGCCCGCCGCCGCGATCATCGGGATGTCGTTGGCGCCATCGCCGACGGCGAGCACGTCGCCGAGCGGGATCGACCGTGTTTCGGCGGCGGCGCGTAACGCCTCCAGCTTGCCCTGGGCGCCGACGATGGGCGAGCCGACGGTTCCCGCGAGGCGGCCATCGACGATGTGAAGCTGGTTGGAGACCGAAGCGTCGAAGCCGATCTCGGCGGCGACGCGGTCGGCGAAGCGGCTGAAGCCGCCGGAGACGAGCAGGCAATAGGCCCCCTGCGCGCGCATCGTTCGGACCAGCGCCAGCGCCCCGGGCGTGACCCGCACCCGTTCGTCGTGGCAGCGCTGGATCGCGCCCTCTTCGAGGCCCTTCAGCAAGGCGACGCGGGCGTCGAGCGCGTCTTCGAAGGCGAGCTCGCCGCGCATCGCCTGTTCGGTGACGGCGGCGACCTCGGCCTTCAGACCCGCATAATCGGCGAGCTCGTCGATGCATTCGACGCCGATCATCGTCGAATCCATGTCGGCGACGAGCAGGCGCTTACGGCGGCCCGCTTGTAATTGGACGACGACGTCGACGCCCGGGAGCAGGCCATCCAGGCAGTCGCGCGCGCCTTGGGCCGAGGCGAGCAGGAGGTCGCAGGCGCTGCCCTCCTCCACCCACGCCCATTCGCCGGTGTGGCCGAGCGCGTCGCGGGCGGCGGAAATATCGCCGCGCGTGAGCCGATCGGCTGCTATCAAGGTCGCAATGAACACGCTGAGACTCCCGCTGGCGCTTATCGCGGGGCCGACGGCCAGCGGCAAGTCGGCGCTGGCGCTCGGCCTGGCGGAGCGCGCGGGCGGCACCGTGATCAACGCCGACAGCGCGCAGGTCTATCGCGACCTGCGGCTGGTCTCGGCGCGGCCGAGCGCGGCCGAGGAGGCACAGGTGCCGCACCGGCTCTACGGCACTCGCGACGGCGCCGATGCCTGCTCGGCGGCGGAATGGGCGGATGATGCCAAGGCCGCGATCGCCGAGGCGCATGGGCAAGGACGGCTGCCGATCCTGGTGGGCGGCACCGGCCTTTATATCCGCACCCTGCTCGACGGCATCGCGCCGGTGCCCGAGATCGATCCGGCGGTGCGCGCCATGGTGCGGGCGATGCCGATCGCTGAAGCCCATGCCGCGCTGGGGGTGGAGGATGCCGAAGCCGCCACGCGCATTCGTCCGACGGATACGATCCGGATCGCGCGGGCGCTGGAGGTGGTCCGCTCGACGGGCAAGCCGCTCAAGGCCTGGCAGGCTGAGAAGATCGGCGGGATCGGCGAGGCGGTGTCGCTGCGGCCCCTGCTGCTGCTGCCGCCGCGCGAGTGGCTGCACGCACGCTGCGACCAGCGTTTCGAGAAAATCTTTTGCGACGAGGGCATACAAGAGGTTCGTTCGCTGGTGGAGCGAAGCTTGCCCGCGCTGGCGCCGGTGATGCGGGCGATCGGGGTGCGGGAAATCGCCGCCTTCATCCGGGGCGAACTAACCCGCGCGCAGGCGCTAAGCCAAGGCCAGGCCGCGACCCGCCAATATGCCAAGCGCCAATATACCTGGTTCCGTCGCCAGCCGCCGGCCGATTGGCCGCGCTTCGAGCATGTGCCCGACCCGCAGTCCGTTCGGGCTGAGCTTGTCGAAGCCCTGTCCTTCTCTTAGGCCCTAATAAGGAGGTCCTTCGACAGGCTCAGGACGAACGGAGTAGGTGGCTGCGTGAAAGTCTATCGGGACGAGGATTGCGATCTTGCGCCGATCCGGGGCAAGCGGGTGGCGATCCTGGGCTATGGCAATCAGGGCCGCGCGCAGGCCTTGAATCTCAGGGACAGCGGGGTCGCGGTCGTGGTGGCGTTGCCGGCCGGGTCGGCGTCGCGGGCGCGGGCCGAAGGTGACGGCTTTGACGTCATGACGGCAGCCGGAGCCGCGGCTGAGGCCGATCTGGTGGTGATGCTGGCCGCCGACGAGGATCATGGGCGGATCTATGCGCAGGAGGTGGCGCCCTATCTGCGCGCGGGCGCGGCTTTGTCCTTCGCGCATGGCCTGTCGATCCGCTTCGGACTGATCGAGCCGCGCGCCGATCTCGACGTCTTCCTGGTCGCGCCCAAGGGGCCGGGGACCGCGCTTCGCCACGATTTCACCCAAGGGTCCGGGCTCATCGCCTTGTTCGCGGTCCATCAGGATGCGAGCGGCGGGGCGCAGGGGCTGGCTTTGTCCTACGCCGCGGCGATCGGCTCGGGCCGGGTGGGAATCCTGCCGACCAGCTTCGCCGAGGAGTGCGAGGCGGACCTGTTCAACGAGCAGGCGGTGCTGTGGGGCGCGATCCCCGAGTTGATCCATGCCGGCTACGAAACTTTGGTGGAGGCCGGCTTCTCACCCGAAATCGCCTATTTCGAATGCCTTACCGAGGTGAAGTTGCTCGCCGATCTGATCTATGAACGCGGCATCGCGGGGATGCGCGAAGCGATCTCCAACACCGCCGAGTTCGGCGCGCTGAAGGGCGGCACAAGGATCGTCACCGCCGAGACCCGCACCGAGATGCGCCGGATCCTGCGCGACGTGCGCGCCGGTCATTTTACCCGCGAGCTGATCGAGGATGCTGAGGCCGGCTATCCGAAACTGAAGGCCTCGCGCACCGAGGCAGCCTCACATCCGATCGAAGAGACGATGCGTAAACTACGGAGTTTGAAAGAATAGGAGAGCGATTATGGCGAAGGTTCTGTGCGTGCTCTATGCCGATCCCGTCGACGGCTACCCGACCTCCTACCCGCGCGACGATCTGCCGACGCTGGAGCGTTATCCCGACGGACAGACCCTCCCCTCGCCGCGCGCGATCGATTTCCAGCCCGGCGCCTTGCTCGGCAGCGTCTCCGGCGCGCTCGGGCTTCGCGAGTGGCTGGAGAGCGAGGGTCACGAGCTCGTCGTCACCAGCGACAAGGACGGGCTGGATTCGGAGTTCGAGCGCGAGCTGGCCGATGCCGAGATCGTCATCTCCCAGCCCTTCTGGCCGGCCTATCTTACCCCCGAACGCTTCGCCAGGGCGGCCAAGCTGAAGATGGCGGTGACCGCCGGGATCGGCTCCGATCATGTCGATCTGCAATCGGCGATCGAACGCGGCGTCACCGTCACCGAGGTCACCTTCTGCAACTCGATCTCGGTCGCCGAACATGTCGTGATGATGATCCTGTCGCTGGTCAGGAACTACCTCCCCTCGCACAAGGTGGTGCTGGACGGCGGCTGGAACATCGCCGATTGCGCCGCGCGCTCCTACGACGTCGAAGGGATGCATGTCGGCACCGTCGCGGCGGGGCGGATCGGGCTTGCCGTGCTGAAGCGGCTCAAGCCGTTCGACATGCACCTTCATTATTACGACCGGCATCGCCTCCCGGCCGCGGTCGAGCAGGAGCTGGGCCTGATCTGGCACGACAGCGTCGAGGAGATGGTCGGCCAGTGCGACGTGGTGACGATCAATTGCCCGCTCCATCCGGAAACCGAGAATCTGTTCGACGCGGCGATGCTCGCCCGGATGAAGCGCGGCGCCTATCTGGTGAACACCGCGCGCGGCAAGATCGCCGATCGCGATGCGGTGGCGGCGGCGCTGCGCTCGGGCCAGCTGGCGGGCTATGCCGGCGACGTCTGGTTCCCGCAGCCGGCGCCCGGCGACCATCCGTGGCGCTCGATGCCCCATCACGGCATGACCCCGCACATTTCGGGCACATCGCTCTCGGCGCAGGCGCGCTATGCGGCCGGGGTGCGCGAGATTTTGGAATGCTGGTTCGAGGGCCGGCCGATCCGCGACGAATATCTGATCGTCGAGGGCGGCAAGCTCGCGGGGACCGGGGCGCACTCCTATTCCGAAGGCAATGCGACCGGCGGATCGGAGGAGGCGGCGCGGTTCGAGGGCGGGCCGGGGCCGGTCCCCGGCTGACCTAGTATTTCCCCGGTACCGTGCTAGCCTCCCTCTCGTCCGCGGAGGGGGCTCGCATGCCGGACAAGGGGATTTGGGATCAATATTGGCGGTTCGACCGCATCGCCTCCTGTTTCGACGGGGCGGGGGCGACCAATTACGACGCCTGCATTGCCGATGGCTGGCAGACCTGGTTCGAGGGCCTGCCGGACGGGACGCGGATCCTCGATCTGTGCACCGGCAACGGCGCGATTGCCCTGCTCGCTGCCCGGGCCGGCCGCTTCGAAATCGTCGCGGTAGACCAGGCGGCGATCGATCCGCCCGCCTTCGTCACCCGCCATGCCGAGGAAATGGCCGCGATCCGCTTCCTGGGCGAGACCGACGTCGAGGCCCTGCCCTTCCCCGACGGCGGCTTCGGCGCGGTGATCAGCCAATATGGGATCGAATATTCGAGCCTCGACAAGTCGCTGCCCGAGGCGTTGCGGATGCTCGCGCCCGGCGGTCGCTTACGCTTGGTCGTCCACGCCAGCGACGGCGTGGTGGCCGCCGATTCGGCCCGCCTGGTCGCCGAGACCGCGCTGCTGCTGGACGAGATCGATCTGCCCGGACACGCCGCCCGCTGTTTCGAAGCGGTGCTCGCGGTCGAGCGCCCGACCGGCGACGACCAGACCGGCGACAAGGAGACCGCCGACCGCTGCTTCGCCGCCTTCCAGACCGCGCTGGAGCGCACCGCCCGCCATGTTCCGCAGGCGCAGGACAAGACCATGTTCCGCAATTGCGGCTCGGTCCTGCTCGACAGCTTCTCCCGAAGGGGCGCGTTCGATCTGGCGCAGATGCTCGCCAAGGCCGACGAGGTGCGGCTGGAGATCGAGTGTCATCGGGGGCGGCTGAGCGCGTTGATCGACGCGGCAATCGACCGGGCCGAGGCCGAGCGCCTGGCCGAGCGCCTGCGCGGGCTCGGCGCGTCGGCCTGCGAAAGCCGCCCGCTGCACAGCGCCGCCGGCCTTATCGCCCATGTCCTGGAGGCCCGGTTCTGAAGTAGCCGTCAAGCGGCGACGCGCAGCCAGCCGGTCACCGCGTGCCGGGGCGCGGTCGCGAGCGGGGTGACCCAGGTGACGCTGTGCGGCTGCGGCACCCGGAAGATGTTGAGCACGTTGAAGGCGGGGACGAAGCCGCGTTCGACATTGCCCCGCTCGTCATAGAATTGGAGAATACCGCCCCAATCGGGCCGCCATTGCGGCGTCACGTTCATCACATAGGCGGCGCGGCGACCCATGCCCTCGTTGAGATCGTCGTGCGCGGTCAGGAAATGGCCGGGCCGGTAGCGGGTCGCATGGCCGTCGGCGAAGCTGACATCGTCCATTCCAGTGAGCGCGCGCAGGAAATCCAGCGCCGGCGCTTGCGACAGGAACTCGACGAAGCCGCGCACGGCCGGCGGCGCTTCCGCTCCATCCGCCGCGCCCGGATATCCGGGCAGGCGGATCGTGTCGTAGCGGAACTGGAAGCCAGCCCGGCCACCCTCGACGACCTGCCGCTCCAGGGCGGCCAGGCGCTCGGCCGGCCAGGCTTCGAGCTCGGCAAGATCATAATCGTTGAGCTGCTGGCCGGCACTGACCGCCAGCCGCCACGCCTTGCTTTCGACCATCGCGCGAAGCAGCGCCATCGCCGCGTCGTGGCGAAGGAAATCGACGATCTGCAAGCGCCCGTCGCGCGCGAAAGCGGCGCGAAGCGCGTCCAGATCCAGCCCCTCGTTGAGCGCGAACATCGTCATCGCCACGCTGCTTAGAGTGCCCCCGTCGGCAGGACAAGGCAGGCGGATCGGCCTTTGTCCTCCGCTTCGCGCGACGAAAAGCCCCGCCGGCGTGATCGCCGGCGGGGCTCTTTTAGGGTAACAGATCGGGCCATTCGCGCCTGGAACCGACGCGTCTGGTCCGAACGGTGCTAGACTGCGGCGTCCATCTTCGCCCGGCTGCTGCTGTGACCGCCGGCACGATAGAGAATGTCCCGGGCGGTTTCCGCGTCCAGCCCGGCGCTGCTCGTGTCGACGGAAACGAAGACGCCACCATCGCTCAGGCGACCTTCATAGTAGCTCGCATCGTCTTCATCGACGCCGTGGTCGGTGAGGAACGCGCTGATCCCGCCCGCGGCGCCGCCGATCGCTGCACCCGTCAAGGCCGCGCCGGGAACCGCCACGCTGGCGATCGCGCCCGCTGCGACCAGGGGTCCGACGCCGGGAATCGCGAGGGCCGCAATCCCGAGCAAAGTGCCCGCGCCGGCGCCCAGAGCCGTCTTGCCGATGAAGTCCTTCGTGGCTTCTTCGCCGCTGCCGTCGGTGGCGGTGTTGGTCCCGTCATGCTGCGCGACGATCGAGATCGCGGTGTCGTTCACCCCTCGGCTGCGAAGCTCCGAGACCGCGCGCTCCGCTTCGGTCTGATTGTCGAATACTGCGGATACCAAATTGTTGTTCATAACGCTCTCCAACTACAGGGGGTGAGCATCCCAAAACTCTTGCTGCCGGATAGCGTTCCCCGATCCGTCCCAACAGCCGAACGGCTGGTGCCGCAAGGGCGTCGCGGTTCACTTTCTGCCGAACAGTTTCTCGATATCGCCATGGGCGAGCTTCACCCAGGTGGGGCGGCCGTGATTGCATTGGCCGCTGTGCGGGGTGACCTCCATTTCGCGGAGCAGGGCGTTCATCTCGGCGACCGAGAGGATGCGGCCGGCGCGGACCGAGCCGTGGCAGGCCATGGTCGCGGCGACGAGATCGATCCGCTCCTTGAGGCTGAGCGCGGCATCGAAGGCGGCGAGCTCGTCGGCGAGATCGGTGACCAGGCCGCGGACGTCGCCGGCGCCGAGCATGGCGGGGGTGGCGCGGACCAGGATCGCGCGCGGGCCGAAGCGCTCGAGCTCGAGGCCCATTTCGGCGAGCTCGGCCAAGCGCGCCTCGATCCGGTCGCAGGCGGGCTCGTCCAGCTCGACCACTTCGGGCAGGAGCAGCGCCTGGGCGGCGACCGCGCCGCTCGCCATCGCGCGGCGCATCCGTTCGAGCACGAGGCGTTCATGGGCGGCGTGCTGATCGACCAGGACGAGGCCGTCTTGGGCTTCGGCGACGATATAGGTCGCGGCGACCTGGCCGCGGGCGACGCCGAGCGGGAAGGACTGGCCCTGGGGGACGGGCGCGGTGGCGGCTTCGGCGCGGGCCTGGGGGGTGAAGCTTTGGTGACCGTCGCTGAAGGTCCCCTCTCCCCCGGGGGGACCAAGCGGGCCGGCTTGTCCCCCGGACAAGCCTAAATGCCCGCTTGATGGATAGGGTGAGGGGGTTCCCACGTATGAAGTGAGGCGTTGACCGCCGATCGCGTATTGATGAGGCCGAACCCCCTCATCCCAACCCTCTCCCCCCTGGGGAGAGGGGGCGGACTGCCAATTGCCCAAAGCCGCCGCGCTTGGCCGTTGCGCGCTTCGGTGACCGGCTTCGTCGAGGGCGTGGCGCAGGCCGCCGACGATCAGGCCGCGGATCCCGCCCGGATCGCGAAAGCGGACTTCGGTCTTGGCCGGGTGGACGTTGACGTCGACCTCCTCGCCGGGGAGATCGATGAACAGAGCGAGCACCGGGTGGCGATCGCGGGCGAGGAGGTCCTGATAGGCGGCGCGGACCGCGCCGATCAGCAGCCGGTCCTTTACCGGGCGGCCGTTGACGAACAGATATTGGTGGCTGGCGACGCCGCGGTTGAAGGTCGGCAGGCCCGCCACTCCGCCCAAGCGGGCCGGGCCGCGCTGATAATCGACCGCCAGGCTGTTGGCGGTGAGTTCGCGGTCGGTCAGCGCCGCGACCCGGGCCGGGCGATCCTCGCCGGGCTGGACGTGGAGGGTGCGCCGGCCGTCATGGACGAGGGTGAAGCCGAGATCCGGCCGCGCCATGGCGAGCCGCTTCACGACATCGAGGCAGGCCGCATATTCGCTTCGTTCGGAACGCAGGAACTTGCGCCGGGCGGGCACCCTGGCGAAGAGGTCCTCGACGGTGACCCGGGTCCCGGGCGGGAGCGCGGCCGGCCCCTCCCCCGCCAGCGCGCCATTGTCGACGATGCGGGACCAGCCGTCGGCGCCCCGCACCCGGCTTTCGATGGTCAGCCGGGCGACGCTGGCGATCGAGGGCAGCGCCTCGCCGCGAAAGCCCAAGGTCGCGACATGCTCGATCGCGTCGTCGGGGAGCTTGGAGGTGGCGTGCCGTTCGAGCGCCAGCGCGATCTCGTCCGGCGCCATCCCCGAGCCGTCGTCGGCGACCTCGATCCGGCCCAGCCCGCCCTGCGCGAGCACCACCGAAACCCGCGTCGCGCCCGCGTCGATCGCATTCTCGACCAGCTCCTTCAACGCGCTGGCCGGTCTTTCCACCACTTCACCCGCCGCGATGCGGTTGACGAGGTGCTCGGGCAGGCGGCGTATTGACATGAATTTGCCTCTATACGATGCGGGGGCGAGCCGCGATAATTATCGGGTGTGCAGTGCCCCGCACTGCACAGCCAAGCCCGGGGGGCTTGGCGACCCGATAATCTCATTGTTTAGTGGACCGGGGGCGCGGGGCCATCCTATAGGAAAGCATCGGGAAAAGCCGTACCCCGGCCGCCCGCTTTGCCAAAGTGAGCTTAACACCACCATGGGCCTTTTCAATTTCCTGAGATTTCCGTCCCACGACATGGCCATCGACCTCGGCACGGCCAACACCGTGGTCTATGTCCGCGGCCGCGGCGTCGTCCTGAACGAGCCCTCGGTGGTGGCGATCGAGACGATCAACGGGGTCAAACGGGTCAAGGCGGTCGGCGACGACGCGAAATTGATGATGGGCAAGACCCCCGACCAGATCGAGGCGATCCGGCCGCTCAGGGACGGGGTCATCGCCGACATCGACGTCGCCGAGCAGATGATCAAGCATTTCATCCACAAGGTGCACGGCAAGCGCCGCTTCCCGCGCTGGCCGGAAATCGTGATCTGCGTGCCTTCGGGCTCCACCTCGGTCGAACGCCGCGCGATCCGCGACGCCGCCTCCAATGCCGGCGCCCGCCAGGTCTGGCTGATCGAGGAGCCGATGGCGGCCGCGATCGGCGCCGACATGCCGGTCACCGAGCCGATCGGATCGATGGTCGTCGACATCGGCGGCGGCACCACCGAAGTCGCGGTGCTGAGCCTTCGCGGGCTCGCCTACACGACGAGCGTTCGGGTCGGCGGCGACAAGATGGACGAGGCGATCTCCTCTTACGTCCGCCGCAACCACAATCTGCTGATCGGCGAGGCGACCGCCGAGCGGATCAAGAAGCAGGTCGGCATCGCCAAGGCGCCGCCCAACGGCACCGACGGCGAGACCGTGCACATCAAGGGCCGCGATCTGGTCAACGGCGTGCCCAAGGAAATCACGATCAACCAGCGCCAGATCGCCGAGGCGCTCTCCGAGCCGGTCGGCACGATCGTCGAGGGGGTCAGGATCGCGCTGGAGAATACCGCGCCGGAGCTTGCCGCCGACATCGTCGATCAGGGCATCGTCCTCACCGGCGGCGGCGCCTTGCTCAAGGGGCTGGACGAGGTGCTGCGCGACGAGACCGGGCTGCCGGTGACGGTCGCCGACGATCCGCTCACCTGCGTCGCGATCGGGACCGGCCGGGCGATGGAAGAAGAAATCTTCCGCGGCGTCCTGACCACGGCGTAAGAAGGGGGATCGGATCATGGCGCCGCCGGGCAATCGGCGCCCCGGATTCTCCCGAAGGGCGCAATACGGCTTTTTCCTGAGCTACGTTCTGGCGATCGGCGGGGTCGTCGTCGCGGTGCTGCTGCTCGCGGTCGCGGTGATCGATCCGCGCGGCTTCGCGGGGATCAAGGGTGCGGCGCTCGACGTCACCGCGCCAGTCGGCAATGCCGGCCGCTCGGTGATCCGCTTCTTCGGCTCGATCGGCGACACGGTGGGCGATTATTTCCGCGCCGGATCGCAAAACGACGCGCTCCGCCAGCAGCTCGCCGAAACCAGGCGCGACCTGGCCAAGCATCAGGCCCAGGATCATGAGAACCGGCGGCTGCGCGCCATGCTCGGGCTCGCCCAGAGCGTCGAGGACGAGATCGCGACCGCCCGGATCACCGGCTCCTCGTTCGAATCGTCGCGCCGCCTCGCCACTTTGTCGGCGGGGAGCAGCTCGGGGGTCCGCGTCGGGCAGCCGGTGCGCTCGGCCGACGGGCTGATCGGGCGGGTGCTGGAGACCGGCCGCTGGGCGGCGCGGGTGCTGCTCGTCACCGACGGGGCGAGCAGCGTGCCGGTGCGGCTGCCGCGCGACGGCACCCCGGCGATCGCGGTCGGCCGCGGCGACGGCACGATCGAATTGCGCACGCTCGAAGTCGGCCAGAACCCGTTCCGGGTCGGCGACGTCCTCGTCACCTCCGGCATCGGCGGCATCTTCCCGCCCAACATCCCGGTCGCGCGGGTGATCCGCCTCGAGGGCGACACCGCCATCGCCCGCCCGGTCGCCGATCCGGCGCGGATCGATTTCGCCATCGTCCAGCGCGCCTATCAGCCCGCCACCGACGCGCCGCTCGAGCAGGCGGCGCCGCCGGTCGCCGGGCCGCCGGTCGCCGGACCGCCGCCGGGGCCGGCGGCGCCGCCCGGGCCGGGCCGTCAGAACGATCCGCGCTACCAGCCCGGCCTTCAGCAGCAGCAGCCGGGCGTCGTGCCGCCACCCCCGGCCCCGACCCAGCCGCAACCGGCGCCGCAGCGATGAGCCGGATCGCGGGTTCGAGCACCGAGGTCGCGATCCGCGATCTGCGCCGCCGTCACGTGCCTTTGCTCTCGACCGTCGCGGCGATCCTGTTGTCGCTCTTCCCGATCGTCATACTCTCGCCGCTCTTGCCCAATTTCGGCTTTCTGGTGCTGCTCACCTGGCGGCTGCTGCGCCCCGAAATCTGGACCGCGCCGACCGCTTTGGGCTTCGGCCTGTTCGCCGATCTCGTGGCCGGCCAGCCGCTCGGCCAGTCGATGCTGCTGTGGACCCTGGTTTTCCTCGCGCTCGATTATGTCGACAGCAGGCTCGGCTTTCGCGATTATTGGATGGACTGGCTGATCGCCGCGGCGGCGATCGTCTTCCACGGCTTCGGGGTTTGGTACATCGCCTTGCTGATGGGCAGCGACACCGATTTCTCGATCATGTTCCCGCAAATCGCTCTGTCGGTGCTCGCTTTTCCGGTCGCGGCCCGCCTCATCGTCGGGCTCGACCGCTGGCGGCTTGGCGGGGTGGCGCGATGAAGCGGCGCCGGGGCGGCGGCGGGCCGGTGCCGACCGAGGCCAGCCAGGGGGCGACCTTCTCGCGCCGCGCCTTCGTCGTCGGGAGCCTGCAGACCGGGGTCGGCCTGCTGCTCGGCGCGCGCATGGGCTATATCTCGATCGCCGAGAATGAGCGCTATGCCAGCCTCGCCGACGAGAACCGGATCAGCGCCCGGCTGATCCCGCCCCGGCGCGGCTGGATCGTCGACCGCCACGGCCAGCCGATGGCGGTCAACAGCTCCGATTTCCGGATCGATCTCATTCCCGACCAGATCGAGGACGAGGAGGAGGTGATCCGGGTGCTGACGCAAATCCTGCGCCTCGATGCCGAGACCGTCGCCCGCATCCGCCGCGACCTCGCCGGTGCGGCGGGCTTCCAGCCGGTGCCGGTCGCCGAGCATCTGCCCTTCGAGCAGTTCGCGGCGGTCAATGTGCGCCTGCCCGAGCTTCCCGGCGTGTCGCCGCTGCGCGCTTTTTCGCGTTACTATCCGGAAGGTGCCGCGGTCGGCCATCTGATCGGCTATGTCGGCACCCCCAACCGCCAGGAATATGAGGCCGAAGACCGCAATCCGCTGCTGATCGCGCCCGGCTTCAAGGTCGGCAAAGAGGGGCTCGAAAAGGTGATGGAGCAGCGCCTGCGCGGCCGCCCGGGCGCCGCCCGGGTCGAGGTCACCGCGCGAGGGCGCCTGGTCCGCGAGCTGCGGACTTTGCCCGACCAGAGCGGACCGCCGCTCAGGACGACGATCGACGCCGGCCTGCAAAGCTTCGCCGCGCGCCGGCTCGGCGAGGAATCGGGGAGCTGCGTGGTGATCGACTGCACCAGCGGCGATCTGCTCTGCATGGCCTCGATGCCCGCTTATGATCCGAACAATTTCTCCGACGGGATCAGCCATTCGGAGTGGGAGATGATGCGCGCGGACGAGCGCCATCCGCTGATCAACAAGACCCTCAACGCGCTCTATCCGCCGGGTTCGACCTTCAAGCCGGCGGTGGCGATGGCAGTGATGGAGGCGGGCGTCGATCCGGAGGACACGGTCAGCTGCGGCGGCGGCTATACGCTCGGCAACCGCCGCTACGGCTGCCTGGGCGTGCACGGGCCGATGAACCTGCACCGGGCGATCGCCAAAAGCTGCAACACCTATTTCTACACGATGGCCCGGCGGATCGGGATCGACAGCTTCGCGGCGATGGCCAAAAGGCTGGGCCTGGGGCAGCGTTTCGATGCGCTCCCGGTCGTCTCGCAAAGCTACGGCACGATCCCCGATCCGGCCTGGAAGATGCGCCGCTACAATCAGGAATGGACCCAGTCCGACACGCTCAACGCGGCGATCGGCCAGGGCTATGTGATCCTCAACCCGCTGCAGCTCGCGGTGATGGCGGCGCGGATCGCCTCCGGGCGAAACATCCTGCCCCGGCTGATCGTCGAGCGGCAGGCGGCGCCCGCCCCCCTCCCCTTCAACGCGGCGAGCTTCGAGGCGGTGCGCGCCGGCATGTCCGAAGTGGTCAACGGCAACGGCACCGCCGGGCGCTCGCGCCTCCCGCTCGACGGCATCCTGATGGCAGGCAAGACCGGCACCGCGCAGGTGCGCAACATCGTCGATGCCAATCGCGGCCGCGCCGGCACGCCCTGGCGCTATCGCGATCACGGCCTGTTCGTCTTTTTCGCGCCGGTCGACCGGCCGCGTTACGCCGGCGCGGTGGTGATCGAGCATGGTCTGGGCGGCTCACGCGCCGCGGCGCCGGTGGCCTGCGACGTGATGACCTATTTGTTCGACAAGGATCTCGCCATGTCGCGGCTGGCCCCGCTCGAACAGGAATGGGGCGGCAACATCATCGAGCGGATGGCGCGCCGCACCGAGCAATGGAGCAATCGCCCGCCGGGCGCTCCTCCCCCGTCCGCGGTGCCGGCCTGATGGCGCTCGCCTTCGTCCCCCGGCCGATCGCCTTCCTGCCCTGGAAAGCGCTGATCGTCGTCATGCTGATCGCCGCGATCGGCGTGCTCGGCCTCTATTCGACCGCGCCCGGCGGCGGCGGCGGGCTGATGCCCTATGCGCTTCCCCACGCGATGCGCTTTTCGATCTTCCTGGTGATGGCGCTGGCGATGTCCTACATCCGGCCCGAACGGTATAGCGAGTTCGTCTTCGTCGCTTATGTCGGCGGGATTTTGCTGCTCTTCGCGACGATGGTGATCGGCGATGTCCGGGGCGGGGCCCGCTCCTGGCTCGATCTCGGCCTGATCCGGATCCAGCCCTCCGAACTGATGAAGCCGGTGCTCATCATCGTCCTCGCCCGCTTCTACGCCGGCGTGCCGCCGCGCGAGATCAGGCGCTGGTCGGCGATCTGGCCGGCGCTGCTGCTGGTCGGCTTCCCGACGATGGTGATCCTGCTCCAGCCGGATCTGGGCACCGCGATGCTGATCACCTGCGCAACGATCCTGATGATGTTCCTCGCCGGGCTGCCTTTGTGGCTCTTCCTCGGCGGGCTCGCCGCGGTCGCCGCGGCGATGCCGGTGGTTTTCGCCTTCATGTTGCCGCACCAGCAGGATCGGGTGCTGATCTTCCTCAATCCCGAACAGGATCCGCTCGGCGCCGGCTATCACCTCACCCAGTCGAAGATCGCGATCGGCTCGGGCGGATTGTTCGGCAAGGGCTTTTTGAACGGCACCCAGGCGAGCGGAAATTTCCTGCCCGAACCGCATACCGACTTCATCTTCGCCGCGATCGCCGAGGAATGGGGGCTGATCGGCGGCCTCGTCCTGATCGGCTTGTTCGTGCTGCTGCTGCGTTGGGGCATGCGCGTTTCCACCGATGCCAAGAGCCGCTTCGAAAAGCTCACCGCCGGCGGGATGACCGCGACGATCTTCTTCTACACCGCGATCAACCTCCTCATGGTGATGGGCCTGGCCCCCGTGGTCGGCATCCCGCTGCCGCTGGTTTCCTATGGCGGCTCGGCGATGATGACGGTGATGATCTGCCTCGGCGTGCTGATGTCGATCGACCGCAACACCCGCCGCGACGAAAGCCGGCGATAGCGCGGTTGCATTCCACGCGCGGCCCCACTAGATCGCCTCCTCCGCCTCGCGGGACGGACGCATAGCTCAGTTGGCAGAGCAGCTGACTCTTAATCAGCGGGTCCTAGGTTCGAGCCCTAGTGCGTCCACCATATTCTTCTGCCGTCGCCGACAGCCAGCAGCGACTGCAGCATTCAGGCCGTTCGCGTTTCCGGTTGGGCATCGGCCCGGTCGAAGAAAATCGTGACGCACATCCCCTCGCCCGCCGCTGTCGTCACTTCAATCCGGGCATTGGCGTTCTGAACGAGAGACTTGGCTATCAGTGCGGCCATCTTGCCCGGTGTCGGCCACTCAACTCCGGGTTCCAGACCTACGCCATTGTCAGCGACCACGACCTGGCACCCGGCCGCACCAACCTCACATCGCAACGTTATGGTGCCGCCATCCTGATCGTTAAACGCATGTTTGAGCGCGTTCGTAAGCAACTCGTTGACAACCAGCCCAGCCGGCATGGCGACGTTGACCGACACGAGCCAACTGTCCACCTGCAGGTTGAGGTGGATGCCCTCGACGGCGTGCGCGCGCATCACCGCCGACGCGATTTCACTCAGATAGGTTCCCAGATCGACGCTATCGTCGTCCGTCACTTCGGAAAGCGATCGGTAAAGCAGGGCAAGCGCTTCGATGCGCCCAGCGAGCCGATCGAAGCGGGAACCGATCGCTTCGTCCGGGAGGGCCCTTGCTTCGAGGCGAACAAGGGCGGTGATCATCTGCAAATTGTTCTTCACGCGGTGCTGCAGTTCACGCAGCAAGGTGTCCTTCTCGCGGACTAGCTGCTCCAGTTGCAGCTGTCCGGGCTCGCCCCTCTGCCGCGCCTCCGACAAGGCAACCAATCGAAACACAGGGATCCCGTGGTCGTCGCGGATGATGTTCGACCAGGCATCCAGGCTGGCCGGGGACGATGCGTCGATGGTGAAAGCGCCAATGTAATCCTGGTCGTCGGCAATTGCGTCACTCAGCTGCCGGTGATCATGCGACGCGGTTGCTCTCCCCGTTAATGAGCCCCACAATTTGCCGGTCAGTTCGGATTCCGATTGACCCGAGAGGCGCTCAAACTCCTTGTTGAGATAGATGATACGCTCGGAGGGCCGAAGTTCCGAAACGCCGATCGCGACAGGGACGTGGTCCAGGAAGGATTTAAACTGGTCGCTTTCCAAGGCCCCGGCCAGATGCGGCGTGTCCAACAATTGCTCGCTGCGTTGTGGGTCTGGGAGTTCAACGTTCATCGACTCGCCTCTCGGAAGCACTTCTGGCCGGCCACCAACGCTTGAGAGTTCAAAATGACCGCTTTCCATCCATTGCAGACGTTCGCGATGGGGCTGGGCACCTAGCGCAGCCGATCGACGAGGTGGCTCAATGGATGCCGGATTCCGCCTTACATCGCTGATGCGATTCAGTTCAGACCGTCAGCTTTCGGCCAAACTCGGCGGTGGGACCCTGCCCTTTTCGCCGGCATTCGCAAATCCGCTATGCCAAGCCAAGCAAGCACCAGCCCAGACCTGCACCGAATACCGCCCCGACAGTCAAGCAGGCCCAGGGACACGGCCCGCCTCGCTCGCTGCGGCCGGGCTTGCTTGTCTTGGACTTGACCGCTCCAGCCATTTCCTCGAAAAGATCTATGCTGGTCCAGGAGGCGCTCACTAGTTAGCGGGAAGCCTATGTCTATCGGTTTTGCGAACCGGCATCGTTGGGCGATTGGGGGCGGGGCCGTGGCCGCCCTGACGGCAGCGGGGGTCGCGCTCTTGACCTACGAGTCAGCTCTGCCGTCCGATATCGCCGACGGCATTTATTCGAACGATTGTTGCGGCTCGGTTGAATTGCGCAGCGGTCAACTGATCGCGAACGGGGTCGAGCTGGTCGGCTATACGGTGCAGCAAGATGAGCAGGGCCCGTATATCCGCCCGCGCACCTTCGTCGGAACACAGGACGAAGGGATCGTACTCGACGGAGGCCGGCGGGTGGTCAAATTGCGCCTGAACACGCTGCCGGGCCCGACCCGGATTTCCTTACCCGGTCTGTGGGGCACCGACAGTTTCGAACGGACTGGGCAACGAACACAATAAGCCAAGTGCCTGCTGTCGGTTTTCGACCACTCCCTACCCTCCCCGACCATGACTTAGGGTGACCGTTATCAGCCGGTCTGCTTTCGAACGATTGCGGACCCACATTAGCGTTAGCCGCCAGCCAGAAAAAGCAGTCGGTGCACCAGAATCGAAAAGCTGGACAGCACATGACGCGCCCCGTTTCTAAGCCAAAGCTGCAGCCGCGAGAGACATCTCGCTGCGCGACAGGATGCTGTGTCCGTGACGAGGCAAAGACGTCGTGGCGACTCGGGCCGGCATTGCGAGGTCGCGGATTCCGCGATTCCGCAATCGAGAATCCATTTTTTCGTTGAATTCAGTCACGCCCGGACAGAAATTCGAGAGTTGCCCGACTCGTCTGCTTCCACGAATGATGCAGCACAGTAGACAAGCTTCAACTGGAAGTGCTAGCCATCGGATCAGTTGCTCAGGGGGGTGGTGTTTATGCTCCGTGGACTGGCGTATCCGGCGAGTCGTGCTTTGGCCCGCCTTGAGGATTCCCCTTCCAATGAATGGCCGGCGAGGTCACACCGGACGTGGATCTGAAGGAAACTGAAGAGCCGCCTCGCGTGGGTACGGGCAAGGCGCCACGGGCTGACGAAGCCAGGCTCAGCACGCCGAGGGCGCTTCGAGCGCCGGCTGCAGCCCGGGATCGAGGCGCCGCCTGCGGCCACGTAACATCCCGTGGAGGCTTGGCCGCCGATCGGCGGGTGCCACCGAATATGACGGTTAATGTATTGCTTAGCCCTTAATCCAGGAAAACCTACTCTAATAAAACGTGTTACCGTTGTTCGGGTGAGCCGTCACCGTGCTGGTTCTGTCAATAGAATTAGCTCGGTGTTTGTGTTGTGCGCATTATAAGATTTCGATCTATAGTTGATTCATTTTGATGAGATCGCTGATACTATGTTGACTCGTCCATATGATAGAATTACGCTTCTTAAGCCTCGGATTTATCATACTATGAGGCAGGGAGGATAACATGAGAAATTCAATCGAAATTGATGACCTCGAAACGACTGTTGCCCCCGCTGGTGTCGGTGGTCCGGTGATCATCGAGATCATCTTCGTGATCGTCTTCCTCAGCAATTCGATGCCGGAGTGACGCAATCGCGGCCGGGGGCAGTCCGATGGAAGAACTGATGGACGAACTCAGCCGCAACCTGTCCTGCCCAGCGGCGCTGGGCAGGACCCTGCGGGCTGGATGCGACAGCGGCCTGATCGCCGCCCACCTCAACGCGCTGACCGCGCGGCTGATAGCGGGGGACGAGACGCATCTCATGAAGGCCAATGCGCGATCGCTGGTGCTCGGGGAGCGCGGCGACGCCGTCCTGCAGGTTCGCCGCCTCGGCGGTCCGCCGACCCATGTGGACCGGCTCTCCGAGGCGGAACGCTACGTTCATACCGCGCCGAGCAACTCCGTCTTGGTGATCAGGGGCGACACCCCCGTAACCGTCAACCGCTATCGGTTGCCGCCCGGTACCGACCGCGCCGGCTTTCAGGCCGATATCCTGCTGGAGTCGCTCGGGAGCGAGCGCTACGATGGTTCCCCGATCGTCGAACAGCACGATGACGACGAAATCCGCGACTATCAGTGTGAGACAGGTCAGGCGTGGATGGTGCGGTTGAACTACCCGCCTTACTCGACGGAAACCTGGTTCTTCGAAAAAAGCACGTTGCGGTCGGTCTTCGCGAGCGCCGTTCTTGCCGACTATTCCAGCCTGGTTACGCTCTGCCGAGTCTTCGGCGCGCAACAGGACGAGGGGGCCAAGTCGATTGTGGAGGAGCTCGCAAACAGCGAGGCGCATTTTGTGCGCTGGGCCGCGGTCCAGGCGATGGGGCGGATCGACGGCGAGCGCGCGCGGCAAATGATCGAGGAGCGCTGCAAGGATCCTCATCCGCACGTTCAGGCCGCGGCACTTAGCGCCCTTAAAAAGTTCGGGGGAACCATCGATGGTCGCGATATTCGAAGCTGAAAAAGTAAAGCCGCTCGACGCGGACGAGGTCATCGACAGGGTCGCGAAAATCGAGGCTCCGCGGGGCAGCCCGAAATTCATGGAAGAGGCGGCGCACTATCTGCAGCGCTTCAACGCAAACGAGCATATCATCAGGCGTCATATCGAGAGCCATGGCGGCCTGTCGGGCGCGCGTCGGACATTCGTCCCGCCGCAGACCTTCGGGCTGGTGATCCGGGACGGGCTCGGGCTGCGGGCGAATGTCTGGCCCACTTTACGACAGTCCAGCCCCTATGCCGGACAGGAAATGCTGCTCTACGCCTACGAGTTGCCGCACAATCACGACTTCACCTTTCTGACCGTCGGCCATTTCGGCGAGGGCTATGAAACCGATCTCTACGAGGTCGACCCTGCCACGTTGACCGGCGAAGCGGGCCAAAAGGTGAAGCTGGAGAATTATTCGCGCCAGCAGCTGTCGAGCGGCCGAGTCCTCGCCTTCGATTCCTATTCGGACCTCCATACTCAGTTCCAGCCGGAAGAGCTGTCGATCTCGATCAACCTCGTCATCCTGGAAACCGGCAAGACCGGCGAACAATGCTTCTTCGACACGGCCAACCAGACGGTGATCGGCGGAATCGACGAAGGTACCGTCGGCCGGATGAAGCTGACCCTGGACCTCGCGGCCGCTTTCCCCACCGACGAGACGATCGAGGTCCTTGAGAATTTCGCAAGGACCTGCCGGTACGAGCAGCTGAGGACGAGGGCGCGCGATCACCTCGTCCGCCTGGGTGCCGGCGGCAACCGTGAACGTGACGCGGCTTGATGTGGGCGCCCCGACCGCACTGGTGACCGGCGCGACCGGCGGCCTCGGCCGGCCGATCGCCCTGCGCCTGGCGCAGCATGGCTACCGGCTCTTTCTCCACGGCAGGGATAGCGACCGGCTGGCCGCGCTCAGCGCGGAGGTGAGGGCGGCGGGCGGCGCGCGCCCGCACATGATTCGCGCGGATTTCCGCGATCTGAAGGACGTGGCCGCTCTGTGCGAAATCGTCGAAGACGAGACGGAGCGTCTCGATCTGATCATCAACAATGCGGGCACGGGCTTCGCGTTCGAGCCGGATGTTCCGTCCGGGTCGCAAGGCATGGCGCCCACCTTCCAGGTGAATTATCTCGCGCCATATCTCATCATGCACCGCCTCCTTGGCTTGATGCGCGGGGTCGAAGGCTCAGCCATCCTAAACATCGCCTCCCTCGGCCAGGCCGACCTCCCGGAGGACCTGCGACAGGTGGGGCGGGGACCGGACCCCATTGTCTATGGCCGCAGCAAGCTCGCGCTCATCATGGCGACGAGGTCGCTCGCCGAGCAGCTCGGCGAAGGCGGCACGGCGGTCTACGCCCTCCACCCGGGCTCGATGCTCGATACCAATCTCACTCGATCGCTCCTCAAGAGAATGCCCCTGTGGGTGGGTCTGTGCTGGCGAGCGTCGCGCCGCCTCCGCCCGACCGTGGACGCCGCGGCGGGCTTCGTCGTCGCGGTCGCAACGGAGCGGCCGCGGGTGCGGCCCAGCGGAGCCTTCTGGACCGCCAAGAAGCTCGGTCGGGCGAAGCCCCAGGCGGCGGATTCCGGCGCCCGCGACAGGCTCGAGGCCTTCAGTCGCGATGCCGTAGCGCCGTTCCTGGGGCGCGCTTCGCAAGCCGCCGATTCGTCCCGCGCCCCGGCCACCCTGAGCGAAGCGAGCTCGCAATAGCCATCGCCGCCACCGACCTTTGCCCCGGCATGTTCGAGCTGCACTATGCCTGGGCCGCCGCCCACCGCCGAGCCGGCGCCACCCGCCACGCCTGACGACCCGGTCGGGAACTCTAGCGCGCGATGCTCGTCCCTTATGCGAGGCCGCTCAAAGGCGAGCGGCGCCGGCTTGGGATGGGAGCGTAGGGGTGTCGCTGGGCCGCATCGTCATTGTCTGGATCGGCCGGCATCTGCTCGCGCTTGTCCTGATCCTGATCATCCTGATCGTCGGCCGCTACGCCTTCGCGCCGGCGACGGGCTGGCTTCGCGCGCAGTATGAGGAGTCGCGGTCGATCCCCCGCCAGAGCCAGGCCCTCGCCCAAGCCCAAGCCGGCTTCGAGCACTATTCGCGCCGGCGCCGGGCGGAGGTGGAGCGATCGACCGCTGCCCTGGCGCAATCGCCCGAAGCGGCGCTGCGCCGCAGGCGGGGACAGATCGACGGCGCCATTGCCCGCGAGCAGGCGGCGAGGCTGAGCGGGGCGCGGCTCGCTCTGGCCGCCGCGAGCGGCAATTCGGACAGGATCTTCGCCCACTACCGCGCCGGCACGGAAATCGCTCTGCTCGAGCGCGAGCGCGTCTATCTCGACGCCCTGCTCGCCGCCAGCCCCGGCGGCGGCCAGTCCAGCCTGCAAGCGCGGCGGCGCGAAGCGGTCGCCCGGCTTCACGCCAGCTATGGGAGGTGGCGGGCCGCCAGCACGCGGGAGCAAGCGCTCAACCGGCGGACCCTGGCCGGGCCCAGGAACCTGCTGTGCCGCAACACCCGGCCGGTCATCGGCTGCGAGAATTTCCGGGCGATGGCGGCCGCCCGGGCCGAGCGGGACTCCGCTATGGCCGCGAACCGGGCGGCGCAAGCGGCGATCAGGCGCATCGACCGGGCGAGCAGCGCGCTCAGCGCCGCGCGGTCTTCCGCATCGGACGCTTCCGCCATCTTCGAAGGCCAGCGCCAGGCCCTCGACGGGCGCGTGCGCGAGCTGGACCAAGCCGCCGACGGCAATTGGCTGCTCTGGATCGGCAGGCCGGTGCTCGAGACCCTGCCCACGGCCCTGCTCATCCTCGCCATCGCCATTTTCGGGCCGGCCCTGATCAAGGCGCTGCTGTATTTCGCCGTCGCGCCGGTCGCGGCCCGCCGGCCCCCGACCCGCCTGGTGCCTTCGGATCGGGGCATGGTGTCGGACCGGGACGGACCCTCGGCGGCGTCCCAGCGCGTCCCGCTCGACGCGGGCGTGGAACTGCTGGTCCTGCCCGAGGCGGTGCAGAGCACGCCGCACGAGGCTGCCAAGGCGACGAAATGGCTGCTCGACTGGTCGATGCCGCTGAGCAGCCTCGCCTCCGGCATGGTGGCGCTGCTGCGCATTCGCACATCCCGGCCGGACTTCGTCCAGCTCTCGGCGCTCCACGGTCCGCTGGCGGAGATCGCGACGATCGAGATCGCGGCGGGCTCGGCGATGGTGCTGCGCCCGCGCGCCTTACGCGGGATCGTCCAGCCGATCGGCCAGAGCGTACGCATCACCCGGCATTGGCGGCTTGCCCGCCTCTCCGCATGGCTGACCTTTCAATTCCGCTATCTGGTTTTTCACGGGCCGTGCACGCTGATCGTCGAGGGCGGCCGCGGCCTCCGGCTGGAGCGCGCCGCCGCCGGCCGCGGGATCAACCAGGCCGCGACCATCGGCTTCAGCGCCGGCCTCGCTTATTCGGTGCGGCGCTCAGAGGCGTTCGGCCCCTATCTGATGGGCAAGCAGCGGCTGTTCAACGACAGCTTCGAAGACGGGCTCGGCTGCTATCTCTACGAGGTCATGCCGAGTGCCGACAGGCGCGGCGGCATCTGGGGACGGGGCCTGCGAGGCCTGGGCGACGCCGCTCTCAAGATCTTCGGACTGTGACGGCGCCGATCTCAGGCGAGCAAATGTTGGCCGCTGTCGACCGGGATGATCGTGCCCGTGATGCGCCGCGCGGCGTCGCTTGCCAGGAAGGCGGCGAGCGCACCGACGTCCGCGATGTCGACGAGCTCGCGCTCCGGCGCCTCGGCCGCCGCGCGGTCGAGCAGCGCGTCGAAGCGTTCGATGCCACTGGCGGCGCGGGTGCGGATCGGGCCGGGGGAGATGGCGTGGACCCGGATCGCCTTGGGCCCCAGTTCCGCGGCGAGATAGCGGGTCGCGCTCTCCAGCGCTGCCTTCACCGGGCCCATCAGATTGTAATGGTCGACGACCCGCTCCGAGCCGTAGAAGGTCACGGTCAGCAGGCACCCCCCGTCCGGCATCAGCGGCTCGGCGAGCTTGGCCATGCGGATGAAGGAGTGGCAGGAGACCGCCATCGCCGTCGCGAAGCCCTCGGCGGAGCAATCGACCACCCGGCCCTGGAGGTCTTCCCTGGGCGCGAAGGCGATCGAGTGGAGGAGGAAATCGAGCCCGCCCCATTCGTCCCGGACCCGCTCGAACAAGGCCTCGAGCTCGCCCTCGACGCGGACATCGCACGGCGCGATCCAGTCCACGCCAAGCCGCTCCGTCACCGGCGCCACGAACGGCCGCGCCTTCTCGTTGAGATAGGAGGCGCCCAGCCTTGCGCCGGCGCCGGCGAAAGCCTCTGCGCAGCCGGTGGCGATGCTGCTTTCGTTGGCGATGCCGACGATGAGGCCGTGCTTGCCGGTGAGATCAACGATCGGCGTCATGCGGTTTGCCTTTGCTGTCGCCGATGAGGGCCCGCGCATGGAGCGCGATCATCCGCTCCTCATCGGTCGGAATGACGCGCACGCGGACCCGGCTGTCGGCCGTGCTGATAATGGCCGCGCCGTCTTCGTTGGCCCGCTCGTCCAGCGCGATGCCCAGCCATGTCAGGCGGCGGCAGACGCGGGCGCGGATTTCGGGCGCGTTCTCGCCGATGCCGGCGGTGAAGACGAGCCCGTCGAGCCCCCCCATCACGCTCGCCAGCGCGCCGGCCTCGCGCCCAATGCGGTAGACGAACAGCTCGACCGCCTCGCCCGCGCCGACGTCCTCGCGGCCGAGCAGATCGCGCATGTCGCCGGAGCTGCCGGAGACGCCGAGCAGGCCAGACTCTTCGTAGAGCAGATGCTGAACCTCGTCCGGGCTCAGCCCCTTCTCCTGTTCGAGATAGAGGAGCACGCCCGGATCGATCGCGCCGCAGCGCGTCCCCATCATCAGCCCGTCCAGAGCCGTAAAGCCCATCGTGGTGTCGACGCTGCGACCCTTCACCAGCGCGCACAAACTGGCGCCGTTGCCGAGATGGGCGGCGATAACGCGGCCGTTGGCGAGCTCGGGATCGATCTGCGCCAAACGGCGGGAGACATAGTCGTAGGAAAGCCCGTGAAAACCGTAGCGGCGCACGCCCTCGCGCTCCAAGGCGCGGGGAAGCGCGAACCGCGTCGCCACCGCCGGCAGGGTGCTGTGGAAGGCCGTGTCGAAGCAGGCGATGTGGGGAAGCCTGGGCCGCATGCCTATCGCGGCCCTGATCGCGGCCAGATTGTGCGGCTGGTGGAGCGGGGCCAGCGGACAGAGCCGGTCGAGCTGCCCCAGTACCGCGTCCGTGATCAGCACCGGCGCGGCGAATTCAGTGCCGCCATGGACGACGCGGTGGCCGATCCCGATCAGCGTGTCGGCGCCGGCATGGCCCTCGATCCACTCGAGCAGGCTGTCGAGCAGCGCCTCGTGCGACAGTTTCTCGCCCGCCTCCCATCGCCGTTCGCAGATCGTTTCGCCGTCCGGGCCGTGGACCACGAGGTGAGGCGCCCTGCCAATCCCCTCGATCATCCCGGACGCGATCGTGTCGAGGGCGCCTTCCGCCCCGACGCCGTGAAGCGCGAATTTCAGGCTCGACGATCCGGCGTTGAGGCTCAGGATCGTGGAGGTCATCAAGCGGCGTTCTTGCGCGCGACCAGCACCGCCAGCGCGCAGGACGCGATCCGGGTCCGCTCGCTGTCGGCCCGGCTGGTCAGGATGATCGGCACCCGCGCACCCAGCACGATCCCCGCGGCGTCCGCGCCGGCGAGGAAGCTGAGCTGCTTGGCCAGCATATTGCCCGCCTCGAGCTCGGGCACGACGAGGATGTCGGCGACGCCGGCGACGGGCGAGACGATCCCCTTTTCGCGCGCCGCAGCCGGGTTGATCGCATTGTCGAAGGCCAGCGGTCCATCGATCACGCCGCCTGTGATCTGGCCGCGGTCCGCCATCTTGCACAGAGCGGCGGCGTCGATCGTCGAGCGGATCTTGGGGTTGACGGTCTCGACCGCGGCCAGAATCGCGACCCGCGGATTTTCGATGCCGATGACATGGGCGAGATCGATCGCATTGCGGATGATATCGGCCTTGTCCTCGAGGCTCGGCGCGATGTTGATCGCGGCGTCGGTGATCAGCAACGGCCGCGGATAGGAGGGCACGTCCATCAGATAGACATGGCTGATCCGCCGGTTCGTCCGCAGTCCGGCGTCGGGTGCGACGATCGCGGCCATCAGCTCGTCGGTATGGAGCGAGCCCTTCATCAGCAGCCGGGCGTCGCCGGTTCCGACCAAAGCGACGGCCCGGCTCGCGGCCGCATGGCTGTGCGGCGCATCGATCAGCCGGAATCCGGAGATGTCCACCGCGGCCTCAGCCGCCGCGGCTTCGATTTTGGCGCGCGGACCGACGAGGATCGGCGCGATCAGCCCCAGCATCGCGGCTTCGGCGGCGGCCGCGATCGAAGCCGCATCGCAGGGATGGACGATCGCGGTCGGAACCGGTTCGCCACCGGCGGCGGCGGCGAGCAGCACGCGATAGCGGTCGTGTTGCGCGAGCTGCACGTCGGGCAGCGCCATGCGGGCGCGGCGGACCTTAGCGCCCGGTGCCTTGACCTCGGCGACGCCGCTGATGACCTCCTCGCCGCGCTGGTTGACGCAGCGGCAGTCCAGCAGGACGACTTCATGCTCGGCGCGCTTCTCCCTCACGGTGACCGTGGCGGTGATCGCGTCGCCGAGCGAGACCGGGCGGATGAAGCGCAGGCTCTGGGCGAGATAGATCGCGCCGGGGCCGGGCAGCTGGGTGCCGAGCACGCTCGAGATCAGCCCGCCGCCCCACATGCCGTGGGCGATGATCCGATGGAAGATGTCGTCGGCCGCATAGGCCGGGTCCATGTGCGCCGGGTTGACGTCGCCGGAGACGAGCGCGAACAATTGGATATCCTGCTCGGTCAGGATGCGGGTGACGCTCGCGCTGTCGCCCAGCTCGATCTCGTCGAAGGTGCGGTTCTCGATCGCCGGCAAGGTCATGACGTTCAAGGCTTCAGCCCGTCACGGCGGCCGTCGGCCCGGCAGCGGCGAAATTCTGTTCGGTGATCATGACGGGCACTCGTACCAGCAAGCGGGAGCGCTCGAAGTCTCTCTGTCACTGGACGCTTGCGAAAGGGGTCGGGTGATTGCCGCCATATGGTGTGTCGCGGCGCGATTGCGAGCTTCCTGGCGTTCGGCGCCACGCCCGGCACGCGGGTTGCGCTTGCGCTCGCACGGCCTGGCCCTCACCATCCCGTCGATGCCGACCTCGCTGATCCCCGCCTTCCTGCTCGCGTCGCTGCTGATCGAGCTCACCCCCGGGCCGAACATGGCCTATCTCGCGCTCGTCAGCGCGACCGAAGGGCGGCGGCTCGGGCTTGCCGCGACCGCCGGGGTTGCGCTCGGCCTGCTCGTCATCGGCGCCGCGGCCGCTTTGGGCTTGGCGGCCGTCGTCGCGGCATCGCCGGTGACGTTCCAGGCGATGCGCTGGGCGGGCGTGCTCTATTTGCTCTGGCTGGCCTGGGAAGCATGGACGGGCGCGGGCGAAGTGTCGCCCGGGCGCGTCGATCCCGCGCAAGGGCCCGCCCGCTATTTCCGGCGCGGGCTCGTCACCAATCTGCTCAATCCCAAGGCTGGCCTGTTCTTCCTCGCGGTGCTTCCGGGCTTCGTCGATCCGGCCGGCGCCGTGCTGCCGCAGACGGCGGTGCTGACCTTGCTCTACGTCGCCGTCGCCACCATCATCCATCTTGCGATCGTCGGCCTGGCGGGGACGGCGCGGAGGTGGTTCGACGATCCGGCCAGCGGGCAGCGCGGCCGCCGCATCTTCGCGGTCCTGCTGACGGGGGTGGCGATCTGGTTCGTGCTGCGGACCGCCTGACCCCCGCGTCGGCTTGCGAACGGCCGCGGCTTCAGGGCTCGCGGCGGACCGTTTCATCGAGGGTTGCGACCAGCATCCCGAATTTGGTGATCGACATCCGGTTCAGCGCGGTTTGGCCGCCAGGTTGAAGGTAGATCCACTGCTCGGCGATCAGCCCGTCGTTCATCTCGAAGCGAATGTGCATCCGGTTGCCGCGAAGCTGCGCCACGACCGGTCCTCGCGCGCCGGTCAGGGTTCCCTCGAAGCGGTCCGTCCCCGCGCGCCGCAAGATCCAGCGGCGCTGCCTGGGCGGCTTTCCCTCCTGCTCGACCGACTGGTCCACCGTGATCGTGCCGTCCGACGCGACTTGGCCGACGCCATGCACAATGACCTGGCGAGGACGCGCCAGGACCGAAACCAGCACGCCCCGGCCCTCGGTCCGGCCGGCGAAGAATGTCTCGGGGGAGAAGATCGGCGCTGGCGCTTCGAGCCGGGCATGGTCCGGTGCCGTCATGCAGGCCGACACCGTCGCCAGCGGAACGAGACAGAGAGAGCGGCGCAAACGCATGCCGACCGAACGCTCCGGATCGCGGTTCGGCGCTCTGCCGCTTCGGGAACGCTTCATTTCCTGCGCATGCGCGCGACGACCATGACGAAGAAGGCCGTCGACCAGCCGATCATGAGGACCCCGTTAATCCCCTCGATCGCGGAGACCAGCCGCCACTGTTCGGCCATCGCATTGTCGTCATAGCCGATCGCCCCATAAGTGATGGTCGAAAAATAGACGGCGTCGCGCAGCCCGTCGACCGCGCCGATCCCCGCATAGAGAAAGGCGTAAAGCCAGATTTCGATGCCGTGCAGCGCCATCAGGCTCAAAATCACGATCAGGGTGGTGGCGAAGCCGCGGGCCGAGAGCGGATGGATATGGGCCGCGGCCTCCTCGCGCTCCTCGAGCCGCAACAGCCGCGCGACCGCGTAGAGGCCGATCGCGTGAACGATCACCGTCAGGAGGACCATGAAGGTCGCAAGCGTCAGCTCGCCGAACATCCTATTTCCCAGCCACCGGCGCACCATAGCAAAGTCGGGGATAGCGGGCACCCTAGGCCGTCGATCCGGGCGCGGACCCTCAAAAGCAATTTGGCAGCCCGTTCGGCGCCGGCTGGACTTGCCGGTCCGGATGCGCCAGCCTTGCCGGCGAGCACCGCACATCTTGCGCGTTCAAAGGGGGCAGGATGGACGGCATCGGTTGGCTTGGGCTGTTCGTGGCGGCGCTCGGCATCGGCATGGTGCTGTGGGGACTGACCCAAAGGTCGCGGGCGAACGCCCTGATCGGCGCAGCGCAAAGCTGGCCGACGGCGCCGGGGACGATCACCGAGACGCAGATCGTCAAAGGCGGGACCAACCGGAACCCGACCTTTGCGCCGATGGTGCGCTACGAATTCGAGGTCGATGGCCGCAAGTGCTTGGGCGAGCGGCTGCGGCCTGGCTATGTGAAGGTCGGCTCGCGGGGCACGGCTGAGCGGATGCTTGAGCCCTTCCCCGTCGGCGCCAGCGTCCCGGTGCGCTACGATCCGGCCGATCCCGGCTCGAGCCTGCTCGAGCTCAAGACCTCGTCGATACCGATGGTAACCGCGATGTTCGGCGTGGTGCTGCTCCTGATGGGCGGCGCCATCGTCGTCACCGCGATGCAGGGGCTTTATTCCCGGGACACGAGATCGTCGGCGCAATCGACGACCGGCCGGGATTTCGTCGCGAGCAGCGGCTCCACGATAAGCGCGCAGCCGGCCCGGGCCGACACCAGAACGTGGCGCGGCTTCTACAGTTGCGGGCAAGGCCACACCGGCCTTGAGGTGACATTGCGGCGCCTCGGCCAGGGCCGGCTGGAGGGGACCTTGTCGTTCTTCCCCTTGCCCGCCAATCCCGGCGTTCCGCGGGGCTGCTATCGCGTGACCGGCCAGGCCGACGCCACCGGAGGCATCGAGATTCGCGGCGGTCCGTGGGTGCGGCAACCGCCCGGCTATCACGCCGTGGATTTGAGCGGGCGGGTCGGCGAGGACGGCAGCATCGCGGGCCAGGTCGTCGCCGACGCCTGCGGCCAGTTCCAGCTCCAGCAAGTGGCCGCTCCGGCGGAAACCTGCTCCTGATTCGCGGCGTGCGAGGCTGGGGGCGACCGGGTCAGGCCGACCTGCGGTGAGCGATCTTGTCGCGCGCGACCCGGGCCAACATGGTCATCGTGGCGGCCGCGTCGAGCGGCTTTCCGAACAGGAAGCCCTGGCCATGCTCGCAGCCGAGCGTGCGCAGGGCGTCGGCCTCCGCGCTGGTCTCCACCCCCTCGGCGGTCACCGGCATGCCCAGCGACTTGCCGAGACCGGCCACCGCGCTGACGATCTTGACGCTTTCGGGCGAGCTCATGCTGTGCACGAATGACCCGTCGATCTTGAGCTGATCGAAGCGCAGCTGGCGTAAGTGATAGAGGCTGGAATAGCCCTTGCCGAAATCGTCCAGGGCGATCCGCACCCCCGCATTCTGCAGCGACGAGAAAATCTCGCGCGCCTTCAGCATATCGTCGATCACCGCATTTTCGGTCACTTCGATGATCAGTCGGCCCGGGGCGAAGCCGGTCTCGGTGAGGATGGCGAGCAGGCGCGCGGCCAGCCAGGGATCGTTGAGCTGGAGGGGGGAAATGTTGACCGACAGCCATAAATATGCGGGCCAGCGGCTCGCCGCCGCGCAGGAGGCGCGAAGCATCGCATAAGTGATCGCGTCGATGAGGCCGAGATCTTCCGCCACCGGGATGAAGACATCCGGCGGGATCTGGCCCCGAATCGGGTGGGTCCAGCGCGCGAGCGCCTCGAAGCCGAGAATGGAATCGGTCGTCAGATCGATGACCGGCTGAAAATGCGGCGCGATCTCACCGGAGCTTACCGCGAGCCGCAAATCTTCCTCGAGCGCGGCGCGGGTGCGCAGCTGGACGTCCATCTCCTCGTCGAAGAAATGATAGATGCCGCGCCCTTCCCTCTTGCCCTTGTCCATCGCGAGGTCGGCGCCGTGGAGCAGGCTGCTCGCGGTCAGGCCGTCATGCGGCGCGCGGGCGATGCCGATGGTCGCGCCGAGCTGAACCTGGCCGCTCGCGAGCAGCATCGGCTCGGTCAGCGCGCGCAGGATCCGGCGCGCCATCCGCGCCGGAAGGTCGCTCCCCAATTGGCAGCAGACGACGCAGGCGAATTCGTCGCCGCCCATGCGGGCGACCGTCCCGGCCTCGCCGACGATGGCGGTGATCCGCGCCGCGACCTCGATCAGGACCGCATCCCCGGCGACATGGCCGTGGACATCGTTGACCGGCTTGAAATGATCGAGATCGACCAGAAAGGCCGCGCATTCGGAGGCGCATTCGCGAACCGAGGCAATCGCCGCGTCCAGTTCCTCGGCGAGGACCCGCCGGTTGGGCAGGCCGGTCAGCGGATCGTGGCGGGCCAGCCTGGTGGTCGCATCCTCGGAAGCTTCCCGCCGCCGAATTTCGAAACGAAGGTCGCGGGCGCGGCGAAAGAGCAAGATGAAGGAAGCGAGACCGACGCACATCAGGACGACGAAAATTTCGTCGAGCTCCCAGCTATCGTGCGCCTCGACGAAGGCCTCGAACGCCTCGAACCCGTCATACCAGATGCAGAGCGCCGCTACCGCCGTGGTCACGAGAACGATCGCGATGACCTCCGCCTGCCTGATCATCGTGCTCGCGAAGGGATGACTTCTCATTAGGATACCTTTTTGAGATTTGCCCAAATCCCTAAGTTTTCACGGATAATTTCATGCGAATTTGATTTGCGGGTTATACGTGGAGCCTTTGATTCGCTATTTTCCATCGTGATCGATGCGTCCGTATTACAGTAGAATTACTGGAAATCTTCGCCGTTATTTACATAGACACGGAACCCAAACACTGCACGTCCATTTGATTTGCCAAGAGCGGTTAACGGGCGCATAGGAATTCTGCCGTCTTCTCCGCGTTTTTGAGGAGTTGGTGCCCCGAGGGAATTGCCTCATGTCTGTTGCATTGGAAGTCCAATATGCGGCGGTGTTCGAAAATTCGTTCGAAGCCATCGCGATCACCGACAGGGGCGGGGCGATCCAGTCGGCTAACCGCGCCGTCACCCGGATCTTCGGCTTCGCGCCCGACGAGGTCCTGGGGCGCGACCTGAGCATCCTGATCCCGGACGTCCTGACCCAAAACCTAGCCGCCATCGAATCCGAGCAGGACGAGGCGGACCATTGGGACGGCGCGAGCAGCGAGGTCGAGGGGCGCCGAAGAGACGGGACACTCTTCCCGGTCGATCTTTGCGTCACCGAATGGCGCAGCGACGGCAGGCGCTTCTTTACCAGCATCATGCGCGACGCCAGCAACCGCAAGGCCGCGGAAGGCGCATCAGCGACAGGGGAGGCGCATCTCGCCAATCTCTACGCCCAGGCCGGCGCGGGGCTGGCGGAGACCGACAAGACCGGGCGCTTCGTCGCGATGAACGACCGCTATTGCGAGATTGTGGGCCGTAGCCGGGAATCGCTGCTGGGCCTGACGCTGCAGGACATCACCCATCCGGAGGATCTTGAGCAGAGCCGGCCACTGTTCAAGCGGCTGATCGCCCAAGACGAGATGTTCTCCATCGAAGAGCGATACGTGAAGGGCGACGGTTCGATCGTCTGGGTCACGAAGACCGCCAGCCCAATCAAGACCAAAAGTGGGAATTCGGTGGCGCTTGTGGTGGCGATCGACGTGACCGAGCGAAAGCGCGCGCAGGGGGACTTGCGGGAAAGCGAGGAGAGATTTCGTCTCCTGCAAAACGAATTCGCGCATCTCGCCCGGGTCAACGATCTCGGCGAAATGGCGGCCGCGATCGCGCACGAGATCAATCAGCCGCTGACCGCGATCTCCAATTATCTGAGCGCGGCGCTCCTGCACGTAGAGCGGCAGTCCTGCCCGGAGGCGCTGGCCGAGGCGCGCGAGGCGATGACCTGCGCGGCCGAGCAGGGCCAGCGCGCCGGCGCAATCGTGCGCGGGCTGCGGGCGTTCGTTTCGAAGGGAACAAGCTCCCGCAAGTTGGCGAGCGCCGACAAGCTGGTGGAAGCCGCGATGGCACTGGCCCTGATCGGGGTCGCCGGCAGGGACATCGCGGTCAAATATGAGGCGGCAGGTCCGGCCGCGAAGGTGGATGCCGATCCGGTGCAGATTCAGCAGGTGCTCGTGAACCTGCTGCGCAACGCCGTCGATGCGCTCGTCTCCGAACCACCGGCATCATCGCATCGCCAGATCACCATCAAGGCGAGCGACCTGCCGGACCAGAGCATCGTCGAGTTCTGCGTGAACGACAACGGCCCCGGCATCGCGCTCGATGTGCGGGACCGGCTGTTCGATCCGTTCGTCACCTCCAAGGCGCAGGGCATGGGCATGGGGCTGTCGGTCAGCCGCCGGATCATCGAGGCGCATGGCGGATCCATTGAGGCGGAGACGTCGCGCGAAGAGGGCACCACCTTCAAGGTGCGCCTGCCCCGCCACATGGATCGCCCAGAACGATGATGGCCGATCTCGTCGCGATCATCGATGACGATGCGGCCGTCTGCCAGTCGACCTTCAATCTCCTCACAAAAAGCGGCTTGGACGCGGCGACCTTCGCGAGCGGCGACGAATTCCTCGCCAAGGCGCAGATCGACAGCTTCTCGTGCATATTGCTCGACGTGCGCATGCCGGGACGGGACGGGCTGGCGATTCTGCGGGAGTTGCGCGAGCTCGAGGCGCCGCCGCCCGTGCTCATGATCACCGGCCATGGCGACATTGCCGCGGCGGTCGACGCGATGAGGCTGGGCGCGTTCGATTTCATGGAAAAGCCCTACGCGCCGGCGGACCTGCTGCGCGGCATCCAGACGGCCCTGATCAGTCGCTCGCAATCGCAGAACGGCCAGAGCCGCCGGCGCGACGCGCTCGCCCTCGTCGAGCGGCTGTCCGGGCGCCAGCGTCAGGTCCTCCAGGGCGTCCTGCGCGGCGATCAGAACAAGATGATCGCGTTCGACATGGGCCTCAGCATCCGCACCGTCGAAGCCTATCGCGCGCAGCTGCTCGAGAAGCTGCGCGTGCGCGGAACCGCGGAGGTCGTCCGGATCGCGATCGCCGCGGGGCTGCTCGAAGGCTGAAGGCGACGCTGCGTCAGGCGGCCTGCGCCGTCCGCTCGTCCGCCTGACGGCCGGAACGAATGAGGCGATGGAGCGGCGGCTCGTCCATCTCCGAGCGCTCCTTCAGCGGATGGCGCGCGAGCTGGGTCATCCGTTCGAACAGGCTGAAGCCGCGGACCCGCGCGGCGGGCGGCTCAAGCGCGAACGGGTCGAGCGTGGTGAACTCTTCCACATCCTCGGGGGGCGTGAGGGTCAAAATCCGCTCGACGGTCAGCAGCAGCTCGTCCTCGGACACATCGTCCTGGTCGGACGCGATCGCGCAGGCGAGCTCGAGGCCCAGCTGCGCCGGCTCGGGACGGCGCTCGACCGGCCGAAGCGCGGCGATCGTCGCCGCGGCCGGCATGGCGGCGGGCATCTGCCAATGCGCCTCGGCCTGCGCCTCGGCCACCACCGCATCGATGCCCGTCGCAACCACGGAAACGCGGATCCGGCCCTCGAGCGCATCGTCCGACACCGAGCCCCAGATGATGTCGGCCTCCGGATCGACCATGTCCTTGATGTGGTGGGCAACCTCGTCGACCTCCATCAGGCACAAATCGTCGCCGCCGGAAATCGATATGATCAACCCTTGAGCGCCCGCCATCGCATCGTCGAGCAGCGGGTTGGAAATCGCCTGTTCGGCGGCGCGGATCGCGCGATTGTCGCCGGAAGCTTCGCCGCTGCCCATCACCGCCTTGCCGCGATTGGCCATGATCGTGCGGATGTCGGCGAAATCGAGATTGATCATCCCCGGCATCGTCATCAGATCGGTGATCCCGCGAACGCCCTGCTGAAGGACCTCGTCGGCAAGATCGAAGGCGGCCCTGAAGGTGGTGTCCGGATTGGCGATGCGGAACAGATTCTGGTTCGGAATCACGATCAGCGTGTCGACATGCTGCTGCAATTCCTCAAGCCCGAGATCCGCGGTCCGCGCGCGGCGCTTGCCTTCGAAGGCGAACGGCCTGGTGACGACGCCGACGGTCAGGATGCCCTTGTCCCGCGCCGCTTTGGCGATCACCGGCGCCGCGCCGGTGCCGGTGCCGCCGCCGAGCCCGGCCGCGATGAAGCACATGTGAGCGCCGGCCAGGACCGCGTCGATCTCGCTCATCGATTCCTCCGCGGCGGCCTTGCCGAGACTGGCCTGCGAGCCCGCGCCCAGGCCGCCGGTGGTCTTGCGGCCAAGCTGGATGACGCGGCCGTCCGGCGAGGCCTGCAGCGCCTGCGCGTCGGTATTGGCGAAGACGAAGTCCACGCCCTGCACGTCGCTGCGCATCATGTTCGCGACGGCATTGCCGCCCGCCCCGCCGACTCCGATCACGACGATGCGGGGCCGCAGTTCTTGGAGATCGCCCATCAATTCAATCATATCGCTCTCCCATCCGTGCTGGCCAAGGCGAGTCGGCCGGTCTCGAAGGGTTAACTATATAAGGAGTCGCGGCGCCTCCATGACGTGGAAATACCATGGGGGTTCCCGAACTACTCTCCCGACTAGAGTAATAATACGCTTTCGTATTTCTACGCACTCACCATCCAGCCGAATGCGCATTAAAACATAGTTAACAAGCCGGGATTGACCCGGGTGTTGAGTAGGCGTGATGGTCGAACCCCTTTTCACAGGCAGCGCATTGTCTCCGGTCAGTCCGGATGGCCGGATGACCTTGCCTCCCTTCGCCCGCGCCACGCTTGCCAATCGGGCGAGTTCGGGACGGATGCTGATCGGGGTTCACGAAGCGGACGCCTGCCTGGTCGCGTTCGATCGCGGCGAGCTGGGCGAACTCCAGTCCGATTGCCGCCGCCGCCGGATCGCCGAGGAAGGGTCCACGCCCCAGCAGAGCTACAACCGCCTCCGCCGGATCTTCGGCTTCATGGAAGAGGTCGAGATCGGCGTCTCCGGCCGCTTCCGGATCCCCTCGCTCCTGCGCCGCCGGGCCGGGATCGGCGATGCCGCGCTGGTGCTCGGCACGGGCGGGGCGTTCGAACTGTGGAACCCGCAAGCCGCGCTCGACGCCGGCGACCCCGACCTTTGCGAGCTCGTCGCATTCCGCCTCGACCTTCAACAGGCAGCCTAAGGAGATCCGATGATGCATTTTCAATGTTCCCTTGGTCGGCACGAAGCGGCGCCGGGCGAAGTCCGCAATCAGGGCTTCGGCTTCAGCCGCTGCCGGGGCTGCGGCTGCGATCTGGTCCGCTCGAGCCGCGAATGGCGGACCGTGCCGAAGGGCTTCCGAGTGGCGTGGCGGCGAACCGCGTCGCGCCGGACCGAGCTCTACGCCGGCCAGCTCCTCTTCGACATGCCGGTCAAGGGTCGCGCCCTGACGCTCGTGACCAGCGGCAAGCGCAGCGCCTTGTCCAGACTGATCGAGCTGCTGATCGCGGGGCTGCGCTATTTCGCCGGGGCCGCAGTCGGACGGTTCAAGGCCTGGCAGCGGGCATTGCTCATGCCGCGCCGCGCGCCGTCGCTCCGCCTCGCGCTGGCGGCCCGGCCCGGCACCGCTCGCACGGGAGGGGCGGCTTCGCTTCGGACGCCATGCTGAGGATCCTTCACCGCGAGCCGAGCGAGAGAGGCACGGGTTCCGCCCGCCAGCAGGAGTGCGCCGTGGAAGAGGCGCAATGGGAAGCGAAGCTGAGGCAATTGGCGCGGCGCGAGGTCAAGCATCTCGCCCCCGTCTCCCGCCCGGCGATTACCCGGCGGAGCAGCCTGAAGCTCGTCACCGCGATCACCCGCCACGACGCCTTGCTGATGCCGCGAAGCTGGCCGCTCCTCACCGGCAGCGAGGCCGAGGATCTGGCCTGCGGCCGGTGCGCGAACGTGATCGGATCCGGGACCACGGCCGCGGCCGCCCGAAGCCGATTTCCCGAGGGCGAAAGAGTGATCGTCCGGTGCGGCTGCGGCGCCCTCAACCTGCTTTGCCACGCGCCGGGGGGGCGCAGCGAACCGCACCGGGCGCGGGCGATCGTCCCGGCCCGGCCCAGGGCCCGCTACGCGATCCGCCGACGCTTGGCCTCTTGATGATATAGCCGCCGGGCGTCCGCTCGAGGACGCCCGGTTTCGCGCGCCGGCCCCCGATCGATCAGGCGAAGATCGATGCCAGATCGTCGGTGGTCGCGCCTTCCTTGACCGAGCGCAGCTCGATGTAGAGCGAGGCGATCATCGCGCCGGCGATCATCGCGGTCGCGGTCGAGCCGAGGCCGCTCGCGACGGCGGCCATCAGCGGGTCGTTGTCGCCGATCCCGAAATTGTTGACTCCGAGCGCCAGCCCCAGGATCGTCAGGATCACCGCCGCGAGCAGCGCGTAGAGGATGACCAGCACGAAGATCTGCAGCCATGAGCCCTTGGTCAGCCAATAGCTGCGCCTCATGCTGCCGAAGACCCCCGCGCGTTCCTCGATCAGCGCCGGCACGGCCACGATCATCATGATGTAGAACATCACGCCGGGAACGATCAGCAGGATCAGGCCGAGGCCCAGACCCAGGCCGGTGAGCAGCGAGATCGCGAAGATCGGCAGGAACAGGCCAAGCGCGGTGATGCTGCTGCGGACGATGTCGGCCCCCTGCCCGGCAAGGTCGAACACGGTCGCGCGCACCAGAATCCCCTGCAGCAAGGCGCCGAGCACCCAGGGGGCCAGCATGCTCGCCCAGAACAGCCACGAATCGGGACCCGCCCGCTCGCCCCTGACGACGGCGCTGACCGACGCATATTGGATGAGGAAGGTCGGCAGGCCGGTGAGCAGCAGCGCCGCGCCGAGGAAAGGCAGGATGTTGCGGCCGAGCGCGCCGAAGCCGCGGCCGATCACCCGGCCGCTGTCGATCATCACCGGCGCATCGTACGCCATTTGCGCCATCCCCCCTGGATTCGAACGGCTTTGTCTCGCCAAAACACACCGCCTGTCCAGCCGAAATCAAGCTTGCCGCTTGCCCCGCCGACACCCGCCCGCTTAAGGTCGGCTCATGGGGAGGGATCAGCGCGCATGATCGGGAAGCCGGCCGAAGGCACGGCCCCGCCCGACGATGCCGCCTTCGCCGAGGCGCATCGGGCGCTGCTTTCCGACGGCTCGATCCAGCTCGAATTGCCGCGTCCCGAGACGCAGCCACCACCCGAGCCGCCCGCCTGGCTCAAATGGCTGGCCGAGCAGCTGTCCAACGTCCAGCCCTTCGACGCGCCCGATTGGCTCGATGGCCTCGCGGACTTCTTCGACGGCGTGGCGCCGGGGCTCGGCACGGCCTTCTACGTCGTGCTCGCCGTCGTGGTGGCGGTCGCTTTGTTCTTCATCGTCCGCTTTATCATTCGGCGCGTGGGCGGCCGTCCCCCGCACGAGGCGGAGGAGGCCGACTGGCGGCCGGAGGAGACTGTCGCGCTCGGCCTGCTCGGCGACGCCGATGCGCTGGCCGCGCGCGGCCTGTTCTCCGAGGCCGCGCATCTGCTGCTGTTCCGGAGCATCGAGGATATCGACACGCGCCGCCCCGAACTGGTTCGCCGTTCGCTGACCAGCCGCGACATCGCCGCGCTGGAGCCGATCCCGATGCGGCCGCGCTCCGCCTTCGCCCGGATCGCGATGAGCGTCGAACGCAGCCTGTTTGGCGGGCGACCGCTCGACGCAAGCGAATGGCGCGATTGCCGCTCGGCCTATGAGGATTTCGCCTTCGCCGACGGGTGGCAGCGATGAGCGGCGCCGCGCAGCCGTTCAGCGTCAGGCTGATCGCGATCCTGGTCGCGGTCGGCTTCGCCGCCTTCGCGACGCTGCTGCTGCTCTTCGCCTTCGGCGGTCAGGGCGCGTCCAGCCGCGACGGCCGCGCCCATCCGCTCTCGATCGGGGCGACCGGCTTCAAGGGACTGATGTTGCTGACCCGGCGGACCGGCGGCGCCGACACGGTCGACAGCGACGAGGACCTTCTGGCCGGCGAACTGGTCGTTGCCACGATCGAACCGCAGAGCCGCCAGGCCGACGTCACCCGACTGCTCAATCTGAGGCGGGGCCTGCCGACCGTCCTGCTTCTCTCGAAATGGCTGACCATGCCCGAACCTTCCCACCGCGGCTGGGTTCGCGCGATCGGCCCGGGTGCCGGCGCCGCCGCGCGGCTGATCGATCCCCAATTGCGGGTCCAGCCCCTTTTCTCGGGCGGCGCCACGGGCCGCGCGACCGGTTCCGGGCCGCTTGCCGGCCTGTCCGCCCCGCTTCCCAGCCAGCCGCAGTCCGTCTCCGGAGGACGGATTCGGCCCGTGCTGAGCCTCGGCGACGGGATCCTGATCGGGCAGCTGGGCGATGAGCCGCATTATCTCGTCGCGGACCCGGACCTGTTCAACAATCACGGCCTCAAAGATCCGGCGACGGCACGGGCGGCGCTGGCCATCCTCGCCCGGCTGAAGCCCGCGGGCACCAGCCGGGTAAGCTTCGACCTCAGCATAGCCGGGATGGGCGCCAACCAGCGGCCCAACCTCCTGCGCACCGCGTTCGAGCCGCCCTTCCTGCCGATGATCCTCGCGCTCGTCGTCGCGGCGCTGCTCGCTGGGCTGCACGGCGCCTTCCGCTTCGGCCTGGCGCGGCGGGAAGCGCGCGCCATCGCCTTCGGCAAGGCGGCCCTGGTGGAAAACAGCGCCGGCCTGATCAAGCTCGCCCGCCGCGAGGCGCGGCTCGGCGGCGCCTATGCCGAGATCGTCCGGCAGGACGCCGCGCGGCTGACCGGCGCGCCCGCCCATCTGCAGGGCGAGGCGCTCGACGCCTATCTCGACCGGTTGTCGAAGGACGGCCCCTCATTCAGCGCGCTCGCCGAGCGGCTGGCCCGAGCCGCCAATACGGCCGAGCTGATCGCGGCGGCGCGCGCGCTTTTCTCCTGGAAAAAGGACATCATCCGGTGAACGTGACAGACGTCAAAGCCCTCGCGGACGAGATCAGGCAGGACGTGGCCAAGGCCATCGTCGGCCAGGACGATGCGGTCGAGCTCATGCTGATCGCGCTCTTCTCCTCCGGCCATGTCCTGCTGGAGGGGCCGCCGGGCACGGCCAAGACCTTCCTCGCGCAATGCTTCGCCCGCGTGCTCGGGCTCGATTTCGGGCGAATCCAGTTCACCCCGGATCTGATGCCGGGCGATATCCTCGGCTCCAATCTGTTCAATTTCCAGACCAGCCAGTTCACCCTCACCAGGGGTCCGATCTTTTGCGAATTGCTGCTTTCGGACGAGATCAACCGGACTCCGCCGAAGACCCAGGCGGCGCTGCTCGAGGCGATGCAGGAGCGCGCGGTCACGATCGACGGCGAGACCCACAAATTGCCCGACCGCTTCATGGTCATCGCCACGCAGAACCCGATCGAGCAGCAGGGCGTCTATCCCCTGCCCGAGGCGCAGCTCGATCGCTTCCTGTTCAAGCATCTGATGGGCTATCCGTCGGTCGAGGAAGAGAAAAGGATCGTCGCCGCGCACGGCGCCCGCTTCGGCGCGCCGACCCCGGCCGAATGGGGAATCGAGCCGCGGGTCGGCGCGGCGCAGCTCACCGAGGCGGTCGCCGCGGTCGAGGCGATCCCGATGGTCGGCGACGTCGTCGATTATGTCGTGGCGCTGATCCGCTCGACCCGCGAGGCGGCCGACCTCGAAGGCGGCGCTTCCCCGCGCGCGGCGGCGATGCTGGCCGGCGCGGCGCGGGCGCGGGCGGCGCTCGACGGGCGCGACTATGTCATCCCCGACGACGTCAAGGCGCTGGCCCGGCCGGTGCTTCGCCACCGGGTGATGCTCTCCGCCGGCGCCGAAATCGAGGGCCGCCCGGTCGAGGAGGTGATCGGCCGGCTGATCGACGAGACCGAGGCGCCGCGTTGATCTATCCGACCCGCCTTGCCGTCCTGCTCGCCGCGGGAATCGCGCCGCTCGCGCTGCTGATCGGCCTCGCCGCGCCTGCCCTATGGACCGGCGGGCTGCTCCTGCTCGCGATGCTGTTGCTGCTCTGCGCGGTGGACGTTTTCGCCGCCGCGCGGCTGGCCGATGTGGCGACCTGCGACGCACCGCGGCAGGCCGGGATCGGCGAAAGCTTCGCGGTCACCACTGGCGCCGCGTTCAAAGGCCGCGGGCCCGGCGCCGCGCAGTTCGCGCTCGGCACCGACGGCGCGGTGGAGGCGCCGTTCGGCTTTCGGGCCTGGGGCGAGCGGACCAGGCAGGGCTTCGCCGCCGCGATCATGCTGAAGGCCGAGCGGCGCGGGACGGTGCGGATCGAGAGCCTGTGGGTGCGCTGGCGGGGGCCCTTGCGCCTGATCTGGAAGCAGCGCGCGTTCGACGTCGGGCGGGGCGTGCTGATCACCCCCGATATCCGCCAGCTGCGCGACGCCAGCGCGCAGATGGTCAATCGCGAGGCGATGTTCGGGATCAAGGCGCAGATGCAGCTCGGCGAGGGCGCCGAATTCGAGGCGCTGGCCGATTACCGCACCGGCATGGACCGCCGCGCGCTCGACTGGAAGCAATCGGCCCGCCACACCCGCCTCATCGCCAAGGAATATCGCACCGAGCGCAACAACAATGTCGTGATGGCGCTGGATGCCGGTCGGGCGATGTGCGAGCCGCTCGACGGCGTCCCCCGCGTCGACCGGGCGGTCTCCGCGGCGTTGCTCACCGCCTTCATCGCGCTGAAGGACGGCGATCGGGTCGGCCTGTTCGGCTTCGATTCGCGGCCGCGCGCATCGAGCCAGCCCATCTCCGGCCCGCGCGCCTTCCCGACGTTGCAGCGGATCGCGGCGGGGATCGATTATTCGGCCAACGAGACCAATTATACGCTCGCGCTGGCGACCCTGACCGCCAAGCTGCAACGGCGCTCGCTGATCATCGTCTTCACCGAGTTCACCGACACGATCAATGCCGAGCTGATGCTCGGCGCGGTCGGCACGCTGCTCAAGCGCCATCTGGTGCTGTTCGTCGTGCTTCGCGACGAGGAGCTGGAGGGCTTCGCCGGCGCCGAGCCGGCCGAGCCCGACGATGTCAGCCGCGCGGTCACCGCCGCCGCTCTGCTGCGCGAACGGCGGCTGGTGATCACCAAGCTGCGCCATCTCGGCGTCCATGTCGTCGAGGCGAGCGGCAGCGAGGCGGGCCCTGCCCTGGTCGCGGCCTATCTCGATCTCAAGCGCCGGAGCCTGCTGTGACCTTTCCTGAGTCATTCCGGCGAAAGCCGGAACCCATGAACACGGACGCGGCCTGCCTGAGCAAATCAGTGTTCATGGATCCCGACTTGCGCCGGGATGACTCACAGGATGCGAGGAGTCCGCTGTGACCGCCCCCGCCGACAGCCGCCGCTTCCGCGCCGCGCGCGAGCATGAATGGCGCCGCCTCGAGGAGATCCTCACTTTGGCCGAAAAGCGCGGGGTGAAGCGGCTCGACGACGAGGAGCTGCTCGCTTTGCCCATCCTCTATCGCGGCGCGCTGTCCTCACTCTCGGTGGCGCGCGAGACCTCGCTCGATCACGAACTGATCACCTATCTCGAGGGGCTGTGCTCGCGCGCCTATTTCTTCGTCTACGGGGTCAGGACCTCGGCCGGCCGGCGGCTCGCGGATTTCTTCGCGCACGATTGGCCCAGCGCGGTGCGCGGGCTGTGGCGCGAGACGCTCGCCTCGTTCGCCATCACCCTGATCGGCGCGCTCACCGGCTATCTGCTCGTCTCGAGCGATCCGTCCTGGTTCGGCAGCTTCGTCCCGGAGGGGCTCGCCGGGGACCGCAATTTCGCGGCCTCGCCCGAACAATTGCGCGCGACGCTCTACGACACGCACAATCTGCTCAGCACCTTCGCCACCTATCTGTTCACCCACAACAGCCAGGTCGCGATCTTCGCCTTCGCCCTGGGCTTCGCCTTCGGCGTGCCCACCGCATTGCTGCTGATCCACAACGGCACCATGCTCGGCGCCTTCGTCGCCCTGTTCGTCGCCAACGATCTGGGCGGCGAGCTTGGCGGCTGGCTGATCATCCACGGCTCGACCGAGATTTTCGCGATCGTGCTGGCCGGCGCGGCGGGCTTCAGGATCGGCTGGAGCGTGGTCTTCCCCGGCGAGCGCAGCCGGATGGCGGCGGCGGCCGAGGGCGGCCGTGCCGCCGCCACGGTCATGGCCGGGGTGGTGGTGATGCTGCTCGTCGCGGGCCTGCTCGAAGGCTTCGGCCGCCAGCTCGTGCTTGGCGACGCGCCGCGCTACGCGATCGGCCTGTCGATGTTGTTCTTGTGGTGCGCCTATTTCTATCTGCCCCGCCGGGCCCGCACCGATGGCTGAGCCGATCGTCCTTCGCCGCGGCGACGAGGGCGAGCGCGCGCGCAGCCTGGTCACGCCGGAGGGCGTCGACCTCAGCCTGAAGCTCGCCGACGCGGGCCAGCGCATCGCCGCCTTCCTGATCGATCTTGCCGCGATGGCGGGCATCTTGATCGGGATGTTCATCCTGCTGCTCGGACTGCTGATTCTGCTGATCGGCCTGGGCGAGGCGGCGGTCGAGGCGGTACTCATCCTCGGCCTGCTCGGCTTCTTTCTGCTCCGCAATTTCTACTTCATCCTGCTCGAGATCGGCCCGCGCGCCGCGACCTGGGGCAAGCGCGCCGTCGGCCTGCGCGTGGTGGCGCGGAGCGGCGAGCGGCTGACCGCCGACCGGGTGATCGCCCGCAACATGGTCCGCGAGATCGAGTTCTACCTGCCCATCTCCTTCCTCACCTACAATGCGGCGACCGGCGGCGGCGAGACCGCGACCACGCTCGCCGGGCTGATCTGGACCGGGATCTTCCTGCTCTTCCCCTTGTTCAACAAGGACCGGATGCGGGTCGGCGACCTGCTCGCCGGCACCTGGGTGATCAGCGCGCCGAAGCGCCAGCTGAGCGCCGATCTCTTCCAATATGAAGCGCCGGCGCGGGCGACGCCGGCGGGGGAAGCCGCGCCGACGGCGGCGCGCTTCACCGACGCGCAGCTCGACGTCTACGGCGTGTTCGAGCTGCAGACGCTGGAGCGGGTGCTGCGCGAAGGCCGCTACGACCGCATCGCCACCGTCGCCGACGCGATCCGGGTCAAGATCGGCGAGGCCGCCACGGGCGAAGAGGATTATATGTTCCTGCGCGCTTATTACGACGCGTCGCGGGCGCGGATGGAGCGCGGCCTGCTGTTCGGCAAGCGCCGCGAGGACAAGCACGATCGCTGACTTGCCATGATCGCGCTTTCGGTTACGCAGGCGGTATGAGCCTTCCTCCCCTGTTCGACCATCTGCGGCTGCCCGCGATCGGCGCGCCCTTGTTCATCGTCTCCAATCCCGATCTGGTGATCGCCCAGTGCAAGGCGGGGATCGTCGGCTCCTTTCCGGCGCTGAACGCCCGGCCGCAGAGTCTGCTCGACGAATGGCTGCACCGGATCGAGGAGGAGCTTGGCCAGTGGGATCGCGACCATCCCGACGCGCCGGCCGCGCCTTATGCGGTCAACCAGATCGTCCACAAATCGAACGCCCGGCTGATGGAGGACATGGCGACCTGCCAGAAATGGAAGGTGCCGATCGTGATCACCTCGCTCGGCGCGCTGGTCGAGGTCAATCAGGGCGTGCACGGCTGGGGCGGGATCACGCTGCACGACATCATCAACGATCGCTTCGCCCGCAAGGCGGTGGAAAAAGGCGCGGACGGGATCATCGCCGTCGCCACCGGCGCGGGCGGCCATGCCGGGCGGCTCTCGCCCTTCCCCCTGATCGAGGAAATCCGCGACTGGTGGGACGGGCCGCTGATCCTGTCGGGCGCGATCGCGACGGGCCGCGCGATCCTCGCCGCCCAGGCAATGGGCGCGGATCTGGGCTATATCGGCTCGCCCTTCATCGCCACCGTCGAGGCCAACGCCTCCCCGGCCTATAAACAGGGCATTTGCGACGGCCGGGCCTCGGACATCGTCTATTCCAGCCTCTTCACGGGCGTTCACGGCAATTATCTGCGCAAGTCGATCGAGCTCGCCGGAATGGACCCGGACAATCTGCCGGAAGGCGACATCAAGACGATGGACTTCGGCACCGGCGACGGCTCGAAAGCCAAGGCCTGGCGCGACATCTGGGGCTCGGGGCAAGGGATCGGCGCGATCGACAAGGTGCGGCCGGCGGGAGAGTATGTGGCGAAGATGATCACCGAATATGCGGAGGCGAAGGCGGCTTTGCTGGCGCGCTAGCGGGCTCGCTCCCAGCGCCAGACCAGGCCGTCCTCGGGATCTTCGACTTCCCCGCCAAAGAGGTAGGAATTGCGTCGCAGCGCCTGGTTCGAGGCGTTCTCCTCGCGCAGCGTATGGGCAATCGGCCGCGCTCCGGCCTGCTCGGCGATCTTGGTCAACGCGGCGACCATCGCATTGGCATGGCCGCGCCCTTCGAACGCGGGGAAGGTCATGTAGGCGATCTCGACCTCGCCAAGCTCGTTCGGCGCGGCCTTGAAGGCGCAGGTTCCGACTGTCGCCCCTTCAGCTTCGGCCAGATAGGCCCCCCAGGGTTCAGGGCGCGGCTGCCCGGCAAGCATGGCCAGGATCTGCTCCAGCAGTTGGCGCGCGGACGCGTCGTCGCCGCCGAAAGCGGGCGCCAGCTCCGTCGCGAGCCTCGCCGGATCGGCATCGACCGCAATCGGGACGAGCCGGAAAGTCACGCCGCTTTGCGCAAATGCCGGCGGCCGAGCAGTTCCGCGATCTGGACCGCGTTGAGCGCCGCGCCCTTCCTTAGATTGTCCGACACGCACCACAGGTTGAGGCCGTTCTCTACCGTCGGGTCGTCGCGGACTCGGCTGATGTAGGTGGCATATTCGCCGACGCATTCGATCGGAGTGACGTAGCCGCCGTCCTCGCGCTTATCGACGAGCATGACGCCCGGCGCCTCGCGCAGGATGCGCTGCGCGTCCTCGGCGGAGAGCTCGTTCTCGAACTCGATATTGATCGCCTCCGAATGGCCCACGAAGACGGGGACGCGGACGCAAGTCGCGGTGACCTTGATCCTGGGATCGAGGATCTTCTTGGTCTCGACCACCATCTTCCATTCCTCCTTGGTCGAGCCGTCGTCGAGGAACTCGTCGATATGGGGGATGACGTTGAAGGCGATCTGCCTGGTGAAGACGGACGATTCGGCGGAATCGCCGACGAAGATGTTGCGGCTCTGCTCGAACAATTCGTCCATCCCCGCTTTGCCCGCGCCCGACACCGACTGATAGGTCGAGACGACCACCCGCTTGATCGTCGCGGCGTCGTGGAGCGGCTTCAGGGCCACCACCATCTGCGCGGTCGAGCAGTTCGGATTGGCGATGATGTTCCTGGCGCGGTAGCCGTCGATCGCCTCGGGGTTCACCTCGGGGACGATCAGCGGCACGTCCGGATCCATCCGGAAATAGGAGCTGTTGTCGATCACCGTGCAGCCCGCCGCCGCGGCGACGTGGGCATAGGCCCTGGACGCGCCCGAGCCCGCCGCGAACAGGGCCATGTCCCAGCCCTCGAAATCGAAATGCTCGATGTTCCTGACCTTCAGCTCGCGGCCCGAATCGCCAAAGTCGATGACGCTTCCGGTCGAGCGCGAGGAAGCGACGGCGGCGACCTCGTCGGCGGGGAATTCGCGTTCGGCGAGGATGTTCAGCATCTCCCGCCCGACATTGCCAGTCGCGCCGACCACGGCCACCCGATAACCCATTTGCAACCCTTCCGAATAAGCTGGTGCCGCCCCTATCGCATCGGGGCTGCTAAGGCGATATGGCGAGTGGCACGCGGGGCGCAAGGAGGCGGCATGAAGCAAGCGGGGGCATTTCTGGCGGTGTGCGTCGCCTTGCTCGTCGCGATGGCGCTGAAGGGCGCGCTGCTCATCCTCCCCTCCCCGCCGGCCGCGCCCGAGGGCCAGGGGTTCGACGCCGATCGGGCGATGGAGCGGCTGAGCAGGATCCTCGGCGACCAGCGCCCGCACCCGGTGGACAGCGACGCCGCCGACGCGGTGCGCGAGCGGCTGCTCGCCGAGCTGCGCACGCTCGGCCTCGAGGGGCGGGTGACCGACGACGTCACCTGCAACGGCAGTGCGCGCGAACGGCGGATCAACTGCGCGCGGGTGCGCAATCTGGTCGCGACGGTGGGTCCTTCGGAGGGACGGCACATTCTGCTCGTCTCCCACTATGACAGCACCCCGGCCGGCCCCGGAGCATCGGACGACGGCATCGGCATCGCCACGATGCTGGAGATCGCCCACCTGCTGCGCGGGCAACGCCTGACCCGGCCGGTCACCTTCCTGTTCAACGAGGGCGAGGAGAGCGGCCTGCTCGGCGCCCGCGCCTTTCTGGAGCGCGATCCGCTGGCGGCGCGGGTCGATACGCTGGTCAATCTGGAATCGCGCGGGGTGAACGGGCCGGCGATCATGTTCGAGACGAGCCGGCCGAATGGCGCCTCGGTCGCTTTGTTCCGGGCCGGGGCGAGCCGGCCAGTCGGCAATTCGCTCTCCACCGATCTCTACCGGCTGATTCCCAATTCGACCGACGTCGTGGTGTTCGAGGAGCGGCCCTGGACGATCCTCAACTTCGCGGTGATCGGCAACGAAACCCGCTATCACAGCGCCGGCGATACGCTCGAGGCACTCGATCGGCGCAGCCTTCAGCATATGGGGGTGCAGGCGCTGGGCGTGACCGCGCTGGCCGCGACCGAGGGGACGCCCGAGGCCGGGGGTGAACGGCTCTATATGGATGTCCTCGGCCTTGGCCTGCTCGTGCTGCCGCTGCTGGTCGGGCTGGTCCTGCTCGGCGTGCTCGCCCTGTTCTTCTTCGGCGAGAGCTGGCGCAGGGGGGCGCTTGGGCGGCCCTTGCTGGCGATGCTGGCGGCGTTCGCGGGCGCGGGCCTGCTCGCCTTCGCCGGCAATTGGATCGTGCAGCTGCTGCGCCCCGGCGACTTTTGGCGGGCGTGGCCGCTCGTCACCACCACGGCGGCCTACACCACCGCGCTGGCGGTCTGCGTCGCGGCCCTGCTCCTCGTCGCGCGGACGGCCGAGCGGACCCGGCTGCGTGCGGCCTTCTGGCTGTTCTTCGTGCTGCTCGGCGGCGCGCTCTGCCTGATCGCGCCGGGAGCGGCGGTCTATTTCCTGCTGCCACCTTTGCTCGCCGCGCTCGGCATGGCCGCGGAGCGCCGCTGGTCGGGGGCCGAGCAAGCGGGCGCGGTCGCCGCCGCTCTGGCGCTGTTCCTCACCTTCGGGCCGGCGCTGCATCTGTTCGAGGAGTTGATGAACGGCGGCCCGCTTTGGGCGTTCGCGCCACTGGGGGCGGCGATCATGCTGCCCGCCCTGATCGAATTGGCGCCGGTGCTCGCGAGGCTGCGGACCGTCTTCGCCGTCGCTATCGGGTTCGATCTGGCGCTGCTCTTCTGGCTCGCCGCCGCGCTCGCGCCCGCTTACTCCGAGGATCGGCAGCAGCTCTTCACCATCGAATATGTCTGGGACGAAGCGGCGCGGAGCGGACGCTATGCGGTCAACAATGACGGCGCATCGGTGCCGTTCGAGGCCGATTGGGCGCGCGCCGAGCTGCCTTATACCAGCCGCATCCGCTGGGTCGCGCCGGCGCCGCCCGCGCCCGTGGCCGGCCCGGCGGTGGAGCTGGTGAACCGGACGCCGCAAGGCGATGGCGATCGGCTACGGCTGCGCGTGCAAATGAACGGCGCGCACAGTCTTTCGTTGATCGCACCGGCCGATTCGGGGCTGCGCGCCGGCGGCGGCGGCTCCATGCGCCCGTTCGGCGAGGGCAATCCCGAACAGCGTTATTCGCTCCGCTGCGTCGGCCGAAGCTGCGACGGCGCCGTGCTCGACCTCGTCGTGCCGCGCGGCGCCCGGCCCGAACTCACCCTGATCGGGCATCGCCCGGGCCTCCCGAGTGTCGCGGCCGGACTGGTTCAAGCCCGCCCGGCCCTTGCCCGCGCGCAATATGGCCCGGATTCGACGATCACCATCGGGCGCTTTCAAGTCCCCTGAACCATGGCCTTTCTCGACAATCTCCCGGAACCCGGCGGCAATTATCTGGTCCGCCACTGGCGCGGCGCGCTGCCGCTGCCGATCGCTTATTGGGTCAACGGCATCCTGCTCGGCGTGCTGGTCTCGTTCGGCGCGCCCTATCTGATCGCCTATCTCCACGAAGCGATGGATTCGCTGCAGGCGAGCGCGATCCTGTGGTTCGCCTTCCTGCCGCTCTTCCTGGCCTTCTGGGTCTGGACCCAGGTCGGGATCTGGCGCTCGGCCGGGTATCATGCCGAGCGCGGCGGCAGCGAGGGCTGGGGCGTGCTGGCCCGGATCATGGTCGCGATCGGCTCGGCGGGGCTGCTGCTTCAGGTCCACGGCCTGACCCTGCAGGGGATCGAATTCGGCAGCCTGGCCTTCGGCCGCGACCCGATCGGCAACGACGCGCGGCTCGCGCTCAGCGCCGACGGCCGCATCCTGCTGGTCGCCGGCAACCTCACCTCGGGCACCGCGGATCGCTTCGAGCGCGCCCTGGCCGATGCGCCGCAGGTGGCCGCGGTGACGCTCGATTCGGACGGCGGGCGGATCTTCGAAGGGCAGCGCATGGCCGAGCTCGTCCAGGCCCGGGGGCTCGACACCAGGGTCGACAGCCACTGCGCCTCGGCCTGCACCTTCGTGCTGATCGCCGGCCGCCGCCGGGTCGCGGGGCCGGACGCGCAGATCGGCTTCCACCAGCCGAGCTTCCCGGGGATGGGCGCCGAGGACAGCCGGCTGATGGTCGAGGAAATGCGCCGTCTCTACCACCAGGGCGGGATCAGCGACGGCTTTCTCGACCGGGTGCTGCGCGTCGCCCCGCAGGAGATGTGGTATCCGGCGCCGGGCGAGCTGATCGCCGCGCGGGTGATCACCGAGGCGATCGAGCCCGAGCCGATCGTGGAAGAGATCGAGATCGTCGAATAGCTGGCAAGTAGCGGCATTCATGCCTAGATTTGCGCGTGGCCGATCTTTTCCAGAGCGATCCCGCGCCCGAGCGCGCCGAGCCCGTCGCGGACAATGCGCCGCTCGCCGACCGTCTTCGTCCGCGGACCCTCGACGAGGTGGTCGGGCAGGAGCATCTGACCGGCCCCGACGGCGCGATCGCCCGACAAGTCGCCGCCGGCAAGCTCGCCTCGATGATCCTGTGGGGGCCGCCCGGCACCGGCAAGACCACGATCGCCCGCCTGCTCGCCGACGCGGTGGGAATGCGCTTCGTTGCCATCTCGGCGGTGTTTTCGGGCGTGGCGGACCTCAAGAAGGTGTTCGCCGAGGCCCGCGAGCATATGAAGCTGGGGCGCCAGACGCTGCTCTTCGTGGACGAGATCCACCGCTTCAACCGCGCCCAGCAGGACGGTTTCCTGCCCTTCGTCGAGGACGGCACCGTGGTGCTGACCGGCGCCACCACCGAAAATCCGAGCTTCGAGCTCAACGCCGCTTTGCTGAGCCGGGCGCAGGTGCTGATCCTCAATCGGCTCGACGCGGCGGCCTTGTGCAAGCTGCTCGACCGGGCCGAGGAACTGATCGGCCGGCCCCTCCCCCTCACCCCGGAAGCGCGCGACGCGCTGGTCGCCACCGCCGACGGCGACGGCCGCTTCCTGCTCAACCAGGCCGAGACCCTGTTTTCGATCGCGCTGGACAAGCCGCTCGAGCCGGGCGAGCTCGCCGCCCTCCTCCACCGCCGGGTCGCGGTCTACGACAAGGACCGCGAGGGTCATTACAACCTCATCTCCGCGCTGCACAAAGCGATCCGCGGCTCCGATCCCCAGGCCGCGCTCTATTATCTGGCGCGGATGCTGACCGCGGGCGAACAGCCGCTCTTCCTGCTGCGCCGGCTGATCCGCGCGGCCAGCGAGGATATTGGCCTCGCCGACCCCAATGCGCTGGTCCAGTGTATCGCCGCAAAGGACAGCTACGATTTCCTCGGCAGCCCCGAGGGCGAGCTGGCGATCGCCCAGGCCTGCCTCTATCTCGCCACCGCGCCCAAATCGAACGCCGTCTATGTCGCGCAAAAGGCGGCCTGGCGGAGCGCCAAGGAGACCGGCTCGCTCTCCCCGCCGAAAAACATCCTCAACGCCCCCACCAAGCTGATGAAGCAGATCGGCTACGGCAAGGGCTATCAGTACGACCATGACGCCGAGAGCGGCTTTTCCGGCGATAATTACTGGCCCGATGAGATGGAGGCGCAGACCTTCTACGCACCGACCGACCGCGGCATGGAGAAAAGGATCGCCGAGCGCATGGCCTGGTGGGAGGAGCAGAGGAAGAAGCGCGATGCGTGACTGGGACGAAGCCTGCGCCTTCGCCTGCGCCCTGCCGGACGTGACGATGGAGAAATGGTGGGGGACGCCTTGCCCCAAGGTCAACGGCAAGGGCTTCATGTCGCCGGGGCGCGAGGAGGGCAGCTTCGCGCTGATGGTCACCACGGCCGAAAAGGAACTGCTCTTCGAAACCGATCCGGAGACGTTCTGGCAGACCGATCACTATCGCAACTATCCGATGCTGCTCGTCCGCTATGGCACCCCGTCAAGCGAGCGGATCGAGCTCTACATCCGCCGCGCCTGGTGGGCGCGGGCGAAGAAGCCGCAGCGCATCGCGGCGGGGATGGAAGAACGGCCTTGAGGCCGCACGGCTCCGACCGTTTCGCCGCGATCGACTGGTCCGGGGCGAAGGGCAAAAGGCACCGGGGCATCGCGGTGGCTATGTGCCGGGCGGAGGGCGGCGCCCCTGCCCTCGTCCGCCCGGGCCATATCTGGTCGCGGACGGAGGTGCTCGACTGGCTGGTCGAAACCGCGGCGCAGGCGCCCACTTTGTTCGGCTTCGATTTCAGCTTCGCGCCGCCGATCGTCGAGCGCGGCGAATATCTCCCGGGCGAGCCGGGCGTCCCCACGACAGCGCGCGAATTCTGGGCCTATGTCGATCGCTGCTGCGACGACGAGGATCTCGGCGCCGCCGGCTTCCTCGAGCGCGCTCATCGCCGCCATTTCTATTTCGGGATCGCCGACGGGGTGAAGGCGGACTTCGTCCATTTCCGCCAGTGCGACGCCCATCTGAACGCCCAGGGCGGGCGCAAGACCGCCAGTGCCTATGACGCGATCGGCGCGGCCCAGGTCGCCAAAGCGAGCTTTTCGGGCATGCGCCTGCTCCACCGCCTGGACGGCAAGGTCCCGATCTGGCCGATGGACCCGCTCCCCGAACGAGGCAGCGCCGTCGTCGAAATCTACACCCGCATCTATCTGCGCCGCGCGGGCCTGACCGGAACGAAGCTGCGATCCCGCTTCGACCTCAATCTCGCCCTGAAAGGTCTCGGCAGCCCACCTGCGCGGCTGCGTTTCGAGCCCGACGACCACCAGACCGACGCGCTGGTCACCGCCGCGGGCATGCGGGCGCTGACCCTGGCGGAACCCAGCGCCTTCGCTCCCAAAGGCCTCACCCCCGAAATCGCCAGCACCGAGGGCTGGACGTTCGGGGTTGCTTAGCATTTGGGCTTAGCCCATTTGAGCGAGCGCGCAGGGGCCGGGTTAGCACAGTGGTAGTGCAGCGGTTTTGTAAACCGAAGGTCGGGGGTTCGAATCCCTCACCCGGCACCATCGAAGCCGGCGGATTGCGGTTCGCGGATCGAGGCACTACCTGCGCCGTGTCACGTGCCAGGAGAGTATAATGACCAATGCCGCCGTCGGAATGCCCTGCCCCGTTTGCAAGTTGCCGCTCGTGATGAGCGACCGGCAGGGGGTGGAGATCGATTATTGCCCGCAATGCCGGGGCGTGTGGCTCGATCGGGGCGAACTCGACAAGATCATCGAGCGCAATGCGCAGGAGATGTCCGCGCCCGCCGCGGTGGCGCCCCCGCAGGCGCCGGTCGCGCCTCAGCGCGGCTATGAGCAGCCCCAGCGCGGCTATGAACAGCGGCCTTATTATGGCGACGATGACGGCCGCCATCATGGCCAACATCGCCCCAAGCGCCGCAAGAGCTTTTTCGAGGAATTGTTCGACTGAGTTGGAAGCAAGCGATCCTGTCGGCCCAAATACCCCATTGCGGCTTTGGTTCTCCCGAGAGGCTGAGCGGAAGAGGTTGACGGGCGAGCCGAACAACCGGCACCACCGCTCGCAAGGAGCCCATGACCGACACGCTCGACCATCTCGGCCGCCTCGAAGCGGAGGCGATCCAGATCATCCGCGAGGCGGCTGCCGAAGCCGAACGGCCGGTGATGCTGTTTTCGGGCGGCAAGGACAGCTGCGTGATGCTGCATCTCGCGCGCAAGGCCTTTTTCCCGACGCGGCCGCCTTTCCCGCTCCTGCACGTCGATACCGGCTGGAAATTCGCCGAACTCTATGCGCTTCGGGACCGGCTCGCGGCGGAGGCGGGGATGGAGCTGATCGTCCACCGCAACCCGGAAGCCGAGGCGCGCGGGATCAATCCGTTCGATCATGGCGCCTCGCTCCACACCGAACTGTGGAAGACCGAGGGGCTCAAGCAGGCGCTCGACGCCGGCCGCTTCGACATGGCCTTCGGCGGCGGGCGGCGCGACGAGGAGATGAGCCGCGCCAAGGAGCGGGTCTTCTCGGTCCGCTCGACCGGGCACGGCTGGGATCCGAAACGGCAGCGGCCCGAGCTTTGGCATTTGTACAATGGCCGTCTCGCCGCGGGTGAAAGTCTGCGCGTCTTCCCTCTCTCTGATTGGACCGAGCGCGACATCTGGGCCTATGTCGAGCGCGAGCGGCTCGCCGTCGCCTCCCTCTATTTCGCCGCCGAACGCCAGACCTGCGTCCATGACGGCGCGCTGCTGATCGTCGACGACGAGCGGGCGGGGGTCGAAACCGTCCTGCGGCGGGTACGGGTGCGCACCGTCGGCTGCTGGCCGCTGACCGGCGCGGTCGAGAGCGAGGCGACCACGATCGCACAGATCGTCGCGGAGATGGTGCGCGACGGAACGTCGGAGCGGGCCGGCCGGCTGATCGACAAAGACCAGACGGCGTCGATGGAGCGCAAGAAGCGCCAGGGCTATTTTTGAGATGATCGTCTGCAAACCCGCTTCCGCTAATACCGTCACCCCAGCGCAGGCTGGGGTCCAAGCAGCCTCGGAGACCGGCACGACGCCCGTTTGGATGCCAGCCTTCGCTGGCATGACGGTGGCGAGATGAAGCCGCTGCTCCGCCTGCTCACCTGCGGCTCGGTCGACGACGGAAAATCGACCCTGATCGGCCGGCTACTCCACGATTGCGGGGCGGTGGCGAAGGACAAATTGGAGGGGCTGGAGGATTTCTCTTTGCTCGCCGACGGGCTCGAGGCCGAGCGCGAGCAGGGCATCACGATCGACGTCGCCTATCTCTATTTCGCGAGCGCCACGCGGCGCTTTATCCTCGCGGATCGACCGGGGCACGAGCAATATACGCGCAATATGGCGACCGGCGCCTCCACCGCCGATCTCGCCATCGTCCTGATCGACGCGACCAAGGGGGTGCTGACCCAGACCAGGCGGCACAGCGCGATCGCCCATCTGCTCGGCATCCGCCATTTCGTGCTGGCGGTGAACAAGATGGACCTCATCGCCTATGACGAAGTGCGGTTCCGCGCGATCGAGGCGGATTATGCGGCCTTCGCCGAGACGCTCGGCATTTCAGGGGTGACCGCGATCCCGGTGTCCGCCCTCGCCGGCGACAATGTCATGCAGAGTTCGGCGCGAATGAGCTGGTATGACGGCCCGACTTTGCTCGACTGCCTCGACGCGGCGGAAGCAGAGACGGGCTCGGAACTCCCTTTCCGAATGCCCGTACAGAGCGTGATCCGCGATTCGGGCCGGCTCTATGCCGGGATGATCGCGTCCGGCACCGTCCGGCCCGGCGACCGCATCCAGGTCGCCCCGGCGGGCACCGAGGCGCAGGTTGCCCGGATCGTCACCATGGATGGCGAACTCGACCAGGCCAGCGCCGGCCAGTCGGTCGCGATCGGGCTGGCCAGCGAGGTCGATTGCTCGCGCGGCGACATGCTCGCGGCGGGCAGCCCGCAGGTCGCCGACCAGTTCGAGGCCAGCCTGGTGTGGATGAACGAGGAGGCCCTGCTCCCCGGCCGGCAATATCTGCTCAAGCTCGGCGCCCGCACCGTGCCGGCGACGATCCAGGAGCCGAAATACAAGCTCGGCATCGACACGATGGAGCAGCTCGCCGCCAAGACGCTGGCGCTGAACGAGATCGGCGTCGCCATCGTCCACACCGCCCAGCCGATCGCCTTCGAGCCCTATGAGCAGAGCCGCGCGCTCGGCGGCTTCATCCTGATCGACCGGGTCAGCGCCGCGACGGTCGCCGCCGGCATGATCCATTTCGCGCTGCGCCGTTCGGAGAACGTGCACGAGCAGCTGCTGACCGTCACCCCCGCGCTCCGTGCAGGGCTCAAGCAGCAGAAGCCCAAATTGCTCTGGTTCACCGGGCTGTCCGGCGCCGGCAAATCGACCATCGCCAATCTCGTCGAGGCGAAGCTGCACGCGCGCGGGCGGCACACCTTCCTGCTCGACGGCGACAATGTCCGGCTGGGCCTCAACAAGGATCTGGGCTTCACCGCCGCCGACCGGGTCGAAAATATCCGCCGGGCGGGCGAGGCGGCGAAATTGATGCTGGATGCGGGCCTGATCGTGCTGACCGCCTTCATCAGCCCGTTTCGTGCCGATCGGGCGATGGCCCGCGCGCTCGTCGCCGACGGCGATTTCATCGAAATCTTTGTCGATACGCCGCTGGCCGAGGCCGAGCGGCGCGACACCAAGGGGCTCTACAAGAAGGCGCGGGCGGGCAAGCTCGCCAATTTCACCGGCGTCGATTCGCCCTACGAAGTGCCCGACGCGCCCGAGATCCGTATCGATACGCTGGCGATGAGCCCGGAAGCGGCG
>Ga0190275_10000056_pt1 | contig 142813 bp, 107 predicted proteins | sample Popmic550T_FD_133745 | JGI IMG/M metagenome (GOLD analysis project Ga0190275, IMG submission 133745) | Populus adjacent soil microbial communities from riparian zone of Yellowstone River, Montana, USA - 550 T | ecosystem: Environmental > Terrestrial > Soil > Riparian zone > Trees stand... | reverse complement strand
ACCCATCCCACACATACATATACCTATTGTCATCTATTACTGAGAGTTACTGTCATTTACTATATCCGGCTCATACTGCACCTATGTCTTTGCCATTTCAATAACCAGACCCCATCCCATACTGCACCCTGAAAATCGCCTCACTACTCTGCCATAACTAAGAGCCAGGATGTCACACACCAGCCTGCCCCGGCGCTCCCCATAAGCACTCCGACACCGCGCCGCTTCCCCTATGGATAAACGCGCCTGTATCTCTAAACGCCAAGCACGCCTAACCAGCGCTGACAAATCCTACCAATAGATTTTTTCCGGATTTCCTGCGTCCTCTGTTCTTTTATAAGCTCCATTTCAGGGGCTGCGTCCTCAAATCACCTTCGGATACCCCTGCCCAATCAAAAAAAACAAGGTATATAAAGAAGACAAAGATGCCTTTATGGATAAAACACCAAGCGCGCAAAGCAGCAGCAAAAAACAGAGCATAGTCACCGGAGTATGCGCCGCAGCAGGCGTTATACTATCGTCTTTCTGCGTATCGTGGCTCCTCGCCAAGTTCGGACACATCATCAACCTAGATAAAACGATCGAGGTCAAAACGTACGTGCAGCTAGTTATCGTGTCGCTTTCCTACATATTCGGCATTGCAGGCGCATTTCTTCCGAAACACAACTCTGTCTTTCTCACGCTCATCGCATTCTTCTCGCTTCTCTTCATATTTGTCTTCCTCTCTTCCTGGATCTTCGCCTCCGGCAGTTTTTCTGGCGTTAAAGCCTTGAGCTGGGCGAACATAGCGCTGGTCTGCGAAATTCTGACCATCGCCAGCGCGTACGTCCTGGACACCCTCGCGGCAAAAAGCCCTGCGGGCGACAGGGCCCAGAAGACCCCTCGCTTCTCCTGGTACCTTAACACGGTATCTGCAATTTTTTTAACCGTTATGATCTTTTTCATCCTCCAGGAAAAAAACACAAAAGAGTCAACGCTCGAAACCTACAAGATCAACCAGGCCAGAGCCGGGCTGATCATGATGGTGGGAAGCCACATCGCGATCAACATCGCTAATTTTTGGACGTTCGAGCAGGACGCAAGGGGCCGCCTTCTGAACTATCTGCTTCCCTACGTCGGGCTTTCTCTCTCCATATCGGAGTACGCGTACTACCAGCTATTTATGGGAAGCGACTCTGATGGCGTAAAACGGATATTTTCCGCGTTTGTTTTGCTCTTCTTCGTTCTTATGACAATGAACATCACAGCGATCTCTTCAAAGATCAGCAAAAAGATAATGCTTGCCGTCCAGCTTGTAGCAATAGCTTCTCTTCTCGCAGCTACCGCGTACTACATAAAAAAGACGCCTAACATGAACGCTATCAAGTACATACTGGTAGCTCACATATACGGAGAGGCTAAGGCAGCTGTTAAGTAAACGCATGTAAATTAAATACGCAGGTAAGGTATATCTTTTATGTGCAGTTTTCTGGTGGCGGTGGAGAGGACGTCTTGGGTATATCCGCAGCCTCTATCGATCTACACCGACGCCTTATCGGGACAGGCAGTTGGCGCGGTAAAGGTGCGCTGCACGGCCTGCATGTTATTCCAGCGCGGATTCGCAGATACAGCAACAAATAGATAGACTTCATATCAAAGACTAAAAGATATTTATTAAAAATTATTCACATAAATACCCCTGGTCAACAAATAGAGAGATTGGGCGGTGAAGAGATCTCGCCATAACAAGACTAGCACGCAGAGTTACTTAGAGCTGCCGGCCGGAAATACTTTCTCATGTCGTATCCGTCCTCGTTTGGATCGGAGTAGTAGTTCTCGATCGTGTTGTGAACGGAATACCCCGTTCTTTTGTACAGCCGAATGGCGCCATAATTAGAGACTCTCACGTAAAGATCGATGAAAGACGAGCGGTGGCTCTCTCCGTTCATCTCAAGCAGCATCACAAGAAGGCTCCCAAGCGAGCACTTTCTGAACGCAGGAGACACGCTCACTGCTGTTATGTGCGTGTATTTTTCTTCTGTGTGTCTGTAGAGGCCGTTAAATCCCACGATGTACGCGACAACGCTCTCGTTTTCCCTGACAAGGGTGCAGGACTCGCTGTTTCCGCAGAGATACTTGAAGTAGAGATCGAGCGAAAAAGACGCGGTTTTCCTGTCGAGGTTCACCAGGTTCACGTCAAGCAGGTCCAGCGCGGTAAGCTCGTCGTACACAAACATGCAGGGGATAAAAAAAATTCCGCTTCAGGGAATCGAACCCCGGCCGTCGCCGTGAGAGGGCGAAATCCTAGCCACTGGACCAAAGCGGATACGTTCGATTGGCAAAGGGTGCGATAGTATGGTATGAAAGTGGGGCTGTAGTGAGATGGTGGGGTTGTAGCAGGTGTATGTGGTACATTGAAATGGAGGTGTGTTAGGCTGTGATAGATTTACTGATATATTGATGTAGAGATGTGATGATAGATATCGTGGGGTGTGATAGATTTACTGGTATATTAACGAGTGCATATGATATGCTATACTATGACACGCTGTGAATACTACCACGCATCTTGGCCTGTCTCACCCACTCCCCATCTTATCCACCCTCCATCTTATACACACTAATCGGCCTGGCTTTTACTCGTCTGGCGCGTCGTATTCCTCGCTAACTTCCTTAACAGAAATTCCTTTTGCCTGTGCAATCAGGCCTATAAGGTGCTGTGCTGCGTCTTTTATCTTGTTGTACCGGTGCAGCTTTGTGATTCTATTTTTGTACTCTTTTTCACACTCTTCTTCGGATGTCTCTAGCTTTCTGTATATGGATTCGGTGTGTGCGCTGAGCAAGATAGCGGACGTTACGTTTTCAGGATGTTTTAGCGTGTATCCTTCGTCTGTTCGCTCGATCAGTTTGAGAATGTCGAAAAGATCCTTCCCCTCTACCTCTCTGAGTGTTTTCCGGTGCTCCCACTGGTCCATCAGAAACTTCATAAAATATTTCAGCTCAATCCTCTATCTAATAGAACGATAGGGGGCTGAGAAGAGCTCGTCGCACCAATAGTTGACAGAGGTAAGAAGAGCTCGCCATTTCAATAACCAGACCCTACCTACCATACTCATCTCATCCACCTAACATATGCACCTCCCATACCCACCTACCATACCTACCCAACTTACCTACTATACTAACGTTTTTTATTTTTGTATTTATTATTTTTTTAGTAGTCCTTGCATGGTACAAAGAGTGGTGAGAGCAGGTTACAACCCGTACGTTACGCCGAGTAACAAAATGAGATTTGTTAAGAAAGACGGGAAGCTGACGTTTAGAAGAGAAAAGAAGGCGGGATCTCCGCAGAAGTGCGGGGTGTGCAAAGAAAACCTCCTCGGAATTCCGTCGGTTAGACCAGCGGATCTGCGAAGATTGAAAAAGCACGAACGAACAGTTAACAGGCAGTACGGGGGAACGATGTGTCCTAAGTGCTTGGAGAAAGGGCTTTTGAAGTCTTTCCTTCAGGACGAGAAGAAACATGTTAAGGAAATGAGCCAATAAATACGATTTTCTTTAAAACCGGGAAGAGATTTTCGGCATGAGGATTTTTCTGCTATGGATAACGGGAATATTCTGTGTGCGCGTATTTGCAGACAACGTTACGGTGCTGGTAAAATCAAACAGGATAGAAAAGATCGTGACAAACGACCCCGAGATAGGGAGCACCAGAAAAGGAAAAACGGTTATCAACCCAGAGAAAAAAAAATACGGGCTGAAAGAGAGGCGCACCGGAGAGGAGCCGGGGGTCCCGGGCGGTGCTGGGAAAAGCGCGTCAGAAGAGTGCGTCGTAGCTCGCGCGGGCGGACCTGTCACAGAGACCCAGAGAAGGGCTGTGGAGAGCGGGTGCAGGGGCGCTGGCTGTGATCTGGTGTATTTTTACAGCCGGATATTTAACGGTTTTTACATATGCGGCAATAGCGAAAATTTTCAGGAGGTAGCTGGCAGAGCCGGGGTCGCGATCAAAGAGATCGAAAAAAACGGAGAGTACCACCAGATGTACAGGCAGGAGGGGCTGCCCGAAAACTTCTACACGATTATGAACGGAAGCAAGAAGACGTTCGGAGCGCCGTACTTAGACGGTTTTTTCAACAGATGGGTTCTTAATGGATATTTCCTTAAAAGATCTGCGCTGTTCAGGTGGTACAGGAACAGGTACCTTACGATATCGACGATGCGCACGGGAAAAGGCGTTACGATTTTTCTGGTGGATGGCGCGATGAAAAAGGTGCACGGGGAGGTAGAGGGGCGGGTGGCTCTAGTTGGAAGCGAAGACGCAACGGATGATGGACACGCTACGTCGGTTATTACGTCTGCGGGCGGGAGGACGACGGGGCTTGCTAAGGAGTCGAAGTTCGTGCTGTACCCGGTGTTTCAGGCGGGGGTCGCGTACTTAGGCGAGATTCTGAGGGCGCTGGACCAGCTCGAAAAAATGGTGGAGAGAAAAAAATCCGTTTTGGTACTTCCCTTTTCGGGTAATCCCTCTGCAATTTTTGATGCAGCGCTCGGACGCCTCCATAAACAAGGCGTGTTTGTGGTTGCGGCTGCAGGGAACGCGGGGAAGTCCGCGTGCAGCTTCAGCCCTGGGCGGTCCGAGTTCGCAATTACCGTTGGGAGCGTTTCGGAGGACCTGGAGCCCGAGAAATGGTCGAATACTGGGCCGTGTGTTAATGCGTTCGCGCCCGGGGCTGCAACGGTGGGAGCTGATGGGGAGGGGTACACGGACCGCGAGGGCAGCAGCATATCTGCAGGATACGTTGCGGGGTACATCGCGCAGCTGGTGGAGGGAGGCGACTATACGGTGGAGGAGGTCAGAAACCTTCTTTATTCGAAAAAAGCGTACGGCGTGCCGCATCCGCCGCAGGAGCCTTCTTCGTACCCTCTTATAAGAGGGTCTTTTTCTTCGTTTTCTGTTTTTTACGATGCTTTGTTTGTTGCTTTTTTGATAGCGATTTTGTCTGTGATAGCGGCGTTTTTCCTTTTTAGGAAGGATAAGCAAAATTTTATAACATACAAGGAGAAGCCAAAACAAAAGAAGTAGGTATGCGGTGGTGCGCTCGCGTAGCTGCCTGTTTTTGGCAGTATCTGCTAGTACTAGAATAATAATTAAGGTGCAGGTTTCTGTGGTACGTGGAAAAAGCGAAGAATTGAAATACCAACGACGTCTCACCCGCCGACATGCCAAGAGGCCTTCCACAAAGCAGAATAAATTTATACCATCTAGTTTGGGGTGCATAAAGGTGCGTATGTGGGGTGCATATCTAGGATGTATATGTAAGGTGCGTATAGAGGGTGAATATGTAAGGTGCGTATGGAGGGTGAATATGTAAGGTGCATAATAATGATCCACACTTACAATCCACACTCACCATTCACACTTACCATCTACACTGACCATTCACACTTACAATCCACTCTAACGACCTATCAGATACACCTCCCGTCTATATCAGCATCGATATAACGTCTGTTATCGCAGGATTCAGAAAAGCAGACTCTGTTCTCTCGAGGTCTTCCAGCTGTTTTGTCATATCCTCCTCCAGCATGTGCGTTCCTTTTTTTATAACGACTCTTACTACGTACCTGCTGCTTACCACCATCCCGAGCTTGTAGATTATCGAAAGCCCAATCAGCCCAACCATCGAGCAGTGCGGAATGGTCGGAACTATCTCTATCTCTATTATTTTGCTGCTGTTCTCTTCGCTATTCAGTTCTACGATTTTTATTCTCTCTAGTCCCACTACCTTTAGCTGCTCGAGCGTGTAGTCGTGCTCCGGGTCTTTTATGCCTCTTATTACTTGAAAGACGCTCTTCTCGTTAACCACCAGCTCTTTTTCTTCCCACACCATCTCGTAGTTTTCTTCGCTAATGCAAGACACCTCCGGCGAACTGTTCATTAAGATGAAAATTTTTCGCTTCAATCGCATTTAACAACAACAGATAAAATGTTTGTTCCTAGCTCTACCTGCATCTCTCCTCGTCTCTCATAAGCAACATCCAAATAGAAAAACACCTCTGTCCGTCTCGCACAAAATGAAGCTAAAGCCCGCTCCACTCCCAGCACCATCATCTGTTACTGTAACCGACTAAAAAATCTGCAAATAGCTCTGCACTTACTTTTCTTTATTACTTCTAGTAGTTCAGAGCTTCTCCCTTCGACTTCTTCTGTGCTCCGATTTCAACCTGCTTCGCTCTCTTGAACACTTTGCACTGTTTCTGCTTGCACTTCGAGCACTCCATCTTCAGAACGACTTTTTTCGTCATTTTCGCCTTTCTTCTGAGGATTGGCTTGGTCTGTCCTCCAAACCCTCTCTGCTTCAGCCTGTACCTTCTTGTGCCCTGTGCCAAAGGTCTTTCTTTACTTTTCTTGTATAAGGATACCTTGTGTAATACGTGTGTGTTGCACTTCTTACAGTGTGTCTTTCTCGTCTTTGGATAATTTACCATGCAGGGACTAAAAATAAAAGAAAATTAGAAGAGTAAAAAATGTCAGCAAGTAGCTGCAGGGATGTGGTAGGGGGGTAGTAATTGTGGTAGATGAGTGGTAATTTGAATAGATGAGTGGTAATTTTAGTAGATAAGTGGTAACTTCAGTAGATAAGTGGTAGCTGCGATAATAATGGGACTGCCAAGGAGATATGTCATGCTAAAACCTACATCGTCTGAATATCAGCAATAGCATTGCTACCACTATTATCACTAGCGTTACTACTATCACTATCATTAACATCATCACTATTATTACTACCACTACTACTATCACTATCAACACCATCAATAGCACCCCAGTTATCATAAATACGTACCACCACCGTAACCCCCACTGTCACCACCACTGTAACCCTCACCACTACCCTCATTACCACCCCCACTTACCCCGCCTTAGGACGAGAAAGAAACGCCGCACTCCTTGAACTTGATCAGAAGGAACAAAAACTCCTCCACGCTCATTTTTGAAGCTCTTTCCTTTTCGAGCTTGCTTTCTTTTAGAGCTTTTTCTATCGAACCCTCTTCCTTCTCCGTTATTCGCGTTTCTTTTTCTGCAACGCCTATTCTGTTCTCTGCAAAATCTATCTCCTCTTCTTGGAAGTCTATTTCCTTTTCTGGCAATTCTTCGAAAATTCCGTTGCCATCTCTCGAGCTCTCGCTCTTCCTCGTGTTGCTGTTCACGAGATTCCTCACCGCTGCAAGCTTGAATATCGACCCGAGTGTTTTGTTCTTCCTGCTGAAGCATATCTTAACCAGCCCATCAAACTCGTCCATGTCTATGTTCGGCTGGTGTCTTTTTGGCTCTATCCTCACGATGCTCGACTCGACCTTTGGAGGCGGCCTGAAGCTTTTCCTCGACACCTTCATCACGTGCTGCACGTTCGCTCTTATCTGAACCGATACCGAGAGCCTGCAGTAGTACGAGTCTCCTGGACTGGCGCACAGTCTCATAGCGAACTCTCTTTGGAACATCAGTATAGCCGCTCTGAACGGGTACTTAAGCAATTTGAACGTTAGCGGACTGCTTATCTGGTACGGCGTGTTAGATACGCACATGTCAAATGGCGGAAAATCCACTTCGATTGCGTCTCCTATCAGCAGATTCATCTTGTTTCTCTTGGTGCCAACGCGCTTTAGCAGATCCGTTGCTATTTTTTTGTCTTTCTCCACGGCCACAACGCACTTCGACTTCTCCAACAGCTTCATCGTCAGGTTTCCGGTTCCGGGGCCTATCTCCAGAACAACATCGGACGGCCTGATCCTCCCCCTGTCCACCAGCGCGGTTACCACCCCGGGGTTCTTCAACACGTGCTGTCCGAGCGACTTTTTCAAATTCTCTGCCATTTTTATTAATAATTTATTTAATTTATGAAATTGAATGAATAACCACTACGAGTACGACACCAGCGGAGTGTCCTCATCGCTTCTTGCGGTGGTTCTCCTGCTTCCGGTCATCGCTATATCGTATTTTAGAGGGTTTGGACGCGGGAGCGCGGCGGCGTTCAGCTGTTCTTGTGTTAGATGTCTTAGGAAAAAGAAGGAAAAGGCCCTGAATGTGCCAAGGATCGTGTTTTTTGTGTCGACTGCGCTGGTGCTGGTGCCGCTGAGAAACGTTCTGTACAACCAGTACGGGAGAGGGGAGGGCATGAACCCGTACGAGACGCTTAGCGTAGGAGAAAAGTCGAGCAAGGAGGAAATAGAGACAGCGTACAGAAAAAAAGTGCGCGAAGTAAAGATAAGGGTAAAAGATAGGGAAAAAATGAAAATGATGCTGCAGGACGTGATAAACGCGCACGAGATGCTGATGGACGACAAGAAAAGAGAGAACTGGGACGCGTTTGGAAACTCGGAGAAGAAAGAGTCGCACGTTATTGCTATCCCGAAGTGGGCGATGTCTGCGAGGATGTCGGGGCTCCTCATACTCTGCTATATTTTAGCGCTGGGGGTGGGGGTTCCGCAGATTGTCTCTGCGATATGGAAGGTGTCGTTTGAGCACTCGGCGGTGGGGGTGTCCTACAAGACGACAGAGTCGCTGTTCCACACGATGAGGGAGAACGAGACGTGCGCGGACGTGCACCGGCTGGCGGAGTGGATCGCGCTGTGCAGCGCGGAAATGAGGGAGCACGCGGTCAGGACGCCGAGAGAAAATTTTGACAGGGTCGCTGATCTTTTAGAAAAAAATTTTGCTATTGCTGTAAATGGAAATAGCGCGGAAGACAGGACAGAAAAAGAAAAAGCCCTGAGGATCCTGTGTCTGAGCACGCTGTGCATGAGAGACGAGCAGGTTCTCGCGCTGATCCACGAAGAAGACCTCGCAAAGGCGCAGAAAGAGGTGCTGGGAGGCGTAAAAGCAGCCAGAGTCATAAGCTTCACGCTGAAACAGAAAGAAACCTACTTTCTGACGTTCGAGCTCGAGCGCAGCGTGGTCCAGAGCGTGCCAAGCCCTAAGTGCGGAGAAGCGCAGTACACAGACGTAAAATTCGAGGACGTGTTCGCAAGAGCGTTTGAAAACAGGAAGTACGAAGAGAAAAGAACAGAAACAGACCAAATAATAGATAAGCAGATGTTCAAAACGAAAATAACAGCGGTTGACATGTACACGCCGTGCGACGGGCCGATTTCCAGAGAAGAGTACGTATCTGGAGAGTCGGAAGTCAGCATCAGAATCGTTCTAACAAGAGAGGGAGCGCAAACGAGCTACACGCCAGTAGATAGCAGAAGAAGACCAAAGCTAGAAAATCTCGATGTTGGAGATCTCAGCGTCATTGATTTAGAGGAGGTTCCGGAGATCAATCCAAAAGAGCTGGAGAAGCACAAGATCTTCATAAGACACAGCACCTCAGAGCCTGTGCACGCGCCGCTTTTCAAAGAACAGCAGGAATACTCCTGGGTGGCGGTGCTAGAGATCAACGGAGAGCCAATGGCCGAGTCGCCAGAGTTCACGCCAGGAAGCAGAGACACCGAGGTGTTCTTTAAGATACCGCCTCTGAGCTCTTTTATTTCAGGTACAAAAAAAGCAGTTATAGATATACACCTGATTTGTGAAAAATTTTTCGGCAGAGATACTCGTACCAGAAAAACTCTCATAATTCGTTAGTAAAATTTTAACAATAAACAATGTTAAGGCAGGCGGGGTGGTTTATGGTAGGTGGGATGGTTTATGGTAGGTGAGGTGGTTATTGTAGGTGGGGTGGAATATGATAGGTAAAATGAATATGCACTAGGATGGATATGGTAGGTAAATTACAAATATATCACTCCTACCAACTATCATCACCCCTATCCATCCACCACCCCTACCATCCACCACTGCTACCCGCCACAATATCTGAATGCTCCGATTTATTAATTCGACGACCGGAAGCGCTCTCAACTCAATAACTCCATCTAATGAAGTTACTTAGAGAATTTTCGGAGAACTCCAAGCCTTTCCTTCTGCGACCTTCTCTTGATACACTCATCCCTCAATTTGTTCATCTTCTCGCAGGCACCCAGCGCTGGAACAACTTCGCTCAAGCTCATCGACTGTACCTCTGACGATTTCTTCACTAGCGGCAGAATTTTTCCTTTGAACTGCACTGCTCCGTCCTTCTTTGCCTCTTCTTTGTTCTTGTAGATCTTGATGCTGTTCTTGTACTCCCTAAGTCTTGCTACGTTTCTCTCGATTCCCTCTTCCGAGTAGTTGTACCTTCTTAAGTCGACCGCTATTCCGATCTCTCTTGCCTCTTCGGGATGTATCTCTGCTGCTTTTAGCTCGGCTAGCGAGAATCCTCTTCCGTACCTCTCCTTCATGTTAAATCTTCTGCTTGGGCACCTGACCACCGGTTTTAGGAGGTGGACGTTGGAGGGTGAGAGCTTTCTTGCTTTTTCTATTCTTTTTTCTCTTCTGATGCTTCTCTGCACAGGCTGGTGGAACCACGTTTTGAATCTTAGCGCGTTCTTTCTCGAGTGTCCTCTTCCTAGTACGTTGTTATGCTTCATGTCCTGGTAAAAATAAAAAAAGAAATATAAAAATAGTTTAGCAACGGTGCACAGGGGTGAAAAATCATCTACATAAACTGTAGATCATATCGAAGGGTAGGCGATAATTGCTACGAGTTTTTCATCTCAATACCTACAGTATACAAGTTACTCACATATCTATACTACAGTCTACAAATTACTCACATAACTACCTCACACTTTACAAGTTACTCACTTAAATACCCCACACTCTACATAAAAACTCAATAAGGATGACCAACTCAAGCAATGACACGCGACCAACAACTCTAATTCCGATGTTTGGCGCTTTCTGGCTCTTTTGCCTTAGGCTTCTACGGTAGCCTACTTTCGATTTAATTTTAATTTTTTATCCCCTGCATGAGTATAATGAAAGCTACCGCAAAAGGAGCAAAGAAAATGGCAGTGGCTGTGTCCACCTGCGCAGACACGGGGAAGTTCGAAGTGGTGATTAACAAAAGACCGCTCAACGTGTACACCCCGGGAGTTCTGGTGCCGAAAATAACAGAGCTGTTCCAAATACTCGAGAAAAAGTACTACGAACACCTTTCGTTCAGAGTGGAGGTCAGAGGAGGAGGAGACGTCACGAGGATCTATGCGGCAAGACAGGCGATAGCAAAGTCGCTTCTTTCCTATTATGGAAAATTCGTAGATGAACAGATCAGAGCAGATCTCAAAAACATCATTTCGAAACACGACAGACTCATGCTGGTGGCGGACTCCAGGAGAAAGGAGCCAAAGAAAGCGGGAGGGCCGGGAGCAAGAGCAAGGTACCAGAAGTCTTACAGATGAGGGGTTTGGCCAGCTGGTACTCAATAAAACTGATTCTAAGTACGTAGCGCTGGCGTGGTAGGCTCGGCTGTTGGTATAGATTGCGAGCGTGGAAGGTGGTTTTTTCGCCTTATTTCAGTCTAGTCGCTGCTTGCTTCACTACCATTCGTTATTTCTCAATAAGATACCCCTGCACTTACTTAGAGTTGCTAGTAGATAGAGTACGGGTAAACACACGTCCTCACGGCTGCAGCACAAGCCGCACTAATACTTTTATTTTTTAAGCTACTCTAGCACTAATACGTCTCATGGATAAAATGCTGAGAGAAATACACCAGAAAGACAGAGCGATTATAAACATCGAGGAAGAGCTAAAAAAAGAAAAATCCAGGACGTGCGAGCTAAAAGAAGAAGTTATACGGCTGGAGGCGCAGCTGTTTGAAAAAGACACAAGAATTAGATCCCTAGCACTACAGGAAAAGAAAAGAAAAAACACAATTAAAGAGGTGGAAAAGAGCTGCAGGGCAAGAATAAGGAGAGAGAGCGAGCTGCTGAAACAGAACAAGAATGAAAAAGAAAGGAGAATACTTGTTTTAGAGTGGGTCGTTGAAAAACTGCTGAAAAAACAGAACCTTCCCTATAAGGAAATAATGGAACTGACCGAAATAGCAGAGGAGAACGATCCAGCTATTCTGGTGCTGCTTGGCGATGAAAATGCAGCTGAAAAGAGCACAGCAGAGGAAGACCTAATAGCGTATCTGGATAACAACGGTGTAAAAAGCATGCTAGATATAAAAATAGATAGAACAGAAGAAGATTTAGATAAAATGTGAGTTGAGAGGGCGGGTAGGACGCCGTGGCTGGCAGGACACCCTTGCTGTCTGGGGATTTCTTTGCCGTCGCAACAAGCCTATCGCATATTTGTAACCTGAAAACTTCCTTATTAGGTAGACTACCCAATCTAGAAAAAAACTACCTAATCTAGAAGATATATGCTAACGTACAGATCGAACACATCGTGCTACTTGGCGCACCCTATTGTTTCTTTCAGTCTTTTCATGAGTTTTTTTTCCTGATCTGACACCTCCATGTTTTTACTTGGTATTTCCATCACAATTGGAAACATCTCCTGTCTGTTTTCTAGCTCTTCTTTTAAAATGTTCGAGGCTTTTCTTCCCAAGAAGATTATTGCTATCTCTTTTCTCTCTGCTAGTATTCTAAACTTAGAAATTATGTCTTTCTCGTCAGAGTCTTCCGTTACAACGTGGAAGTAGTGGAACACCCCGTGGGCGGACTGGCTGGTCCAGTCTGACCCGTTAATTCCTGTTAGCTTAAATCCGTTAACAGCAGGCTCATCTGCGAACACTCCTATTTTGGTCCTGTCTGAAAGCGAACTATTTGAGAACATAAAAACAAAATGCCAAAATTTTAATTATCTGTTAGAATTGCGTGAAAGTGGCTCTTTAGTGGGCAGGCGGACGGTGGAAGCTGGATTTTTGATCGGCGTGAAATCTAATAGGATATTCTTGAGATAGTAACAGTATCCTAATAAGGTAATTTCAGGGTCTAAATATGCGGTATGCTTGTAGATATGGCAAAGACGTCTCCTCTTCTTTCCTCTTATCGCCTTCACATGATCTCTGCTGTTGTTGGAAGTAGTGCAGCCAGACATGTCGTAGATGGTATTTAGGAATGGTGAGCAGTATTTTCCTGTATGCCACTGTTGGAAGGATCCTTCGCCGTATCTACGCCACCACCGCTTCATCATTAACATGCCGCTTATCCATCATCATCAAAGTATCACTTAATCTTCCTTAACATACCACCTACCCTTCCTTAACACGCCATACTCATCCACCATTAACATACCACCCACCCCTAACATACCACCCACCATTAACACGCCACTATCCCCTCCTTAATCTAGCGCCTTTTTTTTTCAGAATAAGAATGTACTTTAAATAAGATCCTGGCTCCAGCTCGTTTTCAGGATCTATGTCTGTGTTGTTTTCCAGTATAGCGTACCTCTTTGATATGTTGGATATCCCTATCTGCTTAACAGAGTCTAAGTTTTTTTTTGTGTTTCTTACGGTTATTAGCTTGTTGTCGCTCTGGCACCCGGTTATTTTGATGTCGTTGCATTCTATTTCGACACGTTTGAATATCCGCGTCTGCTCGCCATAGCTCGTCATCAACTTTTTAAATTTTACAACTTTAATTGCCGGTACGGCGCTGTTTTACATCACCGCTACATATGTGGAGCACTGCCAATGAGCAAAAGACCTTTTTTGTAGCGCTGCATATCGCCTAATCCCAGTACGCGCCATAGCCTACTCCACCACCCATCCTTTCCCAGGCCCTGCGCTTACAGCAAATAATAAATTCTAGCAAGAGGCGCTCTTCATTTTATTTTTATTTAAATTTTATTTCCTCCCTGCAATGAGTAAAAAATCGAAAGGAGATAGCACCTCTGTAGCATCAAAGCTTCCCCTCGTTATTAAAACAGGAAAGTACTACGTTGGATTCAGACAAACAATCACCTCGCTAATTAACAACAGCTGCAAGTATCTGATTATAACAAAGAACTACCCAGCAATTAAAAGAATGCAGTTGGAGTATTACGCTTCACTTGCTGGAAAGGTGCCAATTTATATGTTCGAGGGAACAAACAGAGACCTTGCAACAACGTGCGGAACAGAGTTCAGAATGGGAGTAATCTCTATACTTGATGACGGAGAGGCCGATTTGATAAGAGACGAATAGGAATCATATAATAAATTGGGCTGGTAGATTCGGGGAGCGTACTTTAGATAAGCAGGTGCTAAGGTCGCAAGGTCGTGCTGGCTGGATAGTAGATAGGACATATTCGCTGTAATAGTGATCGATAGGACTTCCCTTCCATGCTAACTATTTCTTCTTCGCATATTTATACTCACTATCTAACCCATACTAACTTCTCCCATGCCAACATAATTAGGACCGGAGAAGGCGCCCCTGCACTTCCAGATGGTATTTGAGAAGCTGATCGACATATCTGAACACCTTCTGAATCCGATATCGCGTCGTACCTGCGATTAGATCTTTGCTTTTTCGACTATCAGATGTCTTCCGTATAGGTGAATGTGTTTGCATCGTTCTATAAACGCTTCTGCTAGCTCCTGTTTTTCTATTTCAACAAAGCAGAACCCTCTGTGCGTCCCGTCGAATTTCTTCGGAATTCTCAGCTTGTACGACTTTCCCACAATCCCTTCTACTATTTCTGATATTTCGGACCTGCCTGCCTGGAACGGCACGTTTTTTATGACTATCTTGCAGCCTGTTTCCGGCCTCTTTTCAGATGTTTCCTTTTTGCTGCTTTTTTCCTCATACGGTAGGTACGTGCCTGAAATCTCTGCAGAGTACCTCTCCTTGGTGATTTTCAGAAACTCTATGTATATCGGGTGCTCTCGTATCTTTGACAGGTTGTTCTTCTTAAACTCGTCCTGCGCGTCCGACTTGTTGGCGTATTCGAGAACCGCTATCGTTTTAGAGGGCGCAAAAATAAGCCTTGCGTACTTTTTGAAGAACTTCCTGACTTCGGACTCCGTTGTGTTGTACGGAAGGTTTTTGAGAAGTATTGACTTCTTCGAGGTGAACATGCACGTGCAGGGCTGTTTTTGGCAGGTGCACTCTTCGCATATCTTTTCCTTTTTTAGAAATAGTTTTGTTTTTTCGACCAGCTCGCTTTCCAGCAGCGCGATCCTTCCGCCGAGCCCTGTGCCGCGGTCTTTCAGAATCAGCGCCTTCGTCGTTCTCTTTTCCTTCGCGGCTACCCCGAGCACCGCCGAGAAGTTGAAAAACAGCGCGTTATATTCCCCGTTCGTTTTGTTGGTTCTGTTTTTTCCCGTCTCCTCTTCCTTGGGCCTGCCCTTACTCGGAGAAACCGTTATTTTCCTTCCCTGGAATGTCAAGTTTTTTCCAAGAATGGCTTCCGCGTCTCTTGGGAAGATGAACTTCACGATCGCGTATCCGTGGTTCTCGCTCTTTCCCTCTCCCCACGTGTCTTCTCTTGCTTTGTGTTTCAAATACACTTCTGCAACCGGCCCGTATTTCTTGAAGTCTTCTTCTATCTCTTCTTCTGTCGACTCGTACGGGATGCCCTGAATAAACACCTCGCCTGTCTCTTTTACCTTCTCTCTTCTCTCTTGCTCCTGTTTCTCTCTGTGCTGCTTTATGATGTCCTCTAGTTTCTCTTCTGTTTTTGCTGCTCTTTCCTCCTCCACCGTGTTTTCCCATGTTTCTTTCTTCTGCGTTATCATCTTTACTATTTCTTTCATGTCTTCTATGTCAATGGGGCTGTCTCTTCTGTGTCTCCAGCTCTCTTCTGTTTTCTGCCTTTTCGCTTCCGGGTCTTCCTCTTGCTCTCGCTCTGTTGCCCTGTCTGCCTCCTCCATCAGGATCCTGCACCCTTTGTAGTACGATCTGTTGTAGTGTATGATCGACTTTCTTCCTATTTCGTCCGTTTTGTATCCTATGAACGCGAGCCTTCTCGAGTCTCCCCTACTGTTTGTCAGCACTCTGACGTCTGTTGGCTGCGATATCGAGGAGAAATGCTCCTTTACTTCGCTTTCTCTTTCTCCCGGCGGTAGATTCTTAACTATAACTCTCATTAAAAAAATTGGAGCCGGAGACATTTAACTCCCGTACTTTTATTTTCAAAACTACCGACGCCTTTCGGAAATTATGGCAGCGGGTGGCGCTGTAGAATATTGTATGGGGATAGGTAGGTGGGGTGGTAAGGAGATGGGATGGGTGGCGGATAGAGTGGTAGGTATGTAGATGGGATGGCTGGTGAGCAGATAGGATGATGGTCAGATGGGGTGGTATGTAGATGGGATGGCTGGTAGGTAAGTAAATGGAATGGTGAGCAGATAGAGTGATGGTCAGATGATATGGCTGATAGATGGGATGGTACGTAGATAGGTTGATTAATAGGTAGATAGGGTGATGAGCAGATGTGACGGTGACCATACCGGATACCGACAATGGTCCACAAACATCCAGGCTGAGAAGCTTCCCTTCATTCAGATCGCGCACTTGCTGGCACCCCTCGCACATCAAGAGTGGATGCACCGCCAGTAGACCGAGGCTACCCACAACATACGCCAAGAACACCGCCCTTCACGCGAATGTGCATGCACAACAGAAAAAAATGCTTCACTCAATCTTCAGTCTTTATTAGATCTTATTCTCTTCCAAGCTTGGAGAAGATGATTCTCTTCCCCTGGGTCTGTTCGCCAAAGTCGTCAATCGATATGACTGCGCACTTCATTCTCTTCTTGATTTTTCCAGTTTCGTCCTTTTTGCTAAGTCCGATGTAGTCCGAGATGTCTTCGTGGGACCCAACCTTGTATATTGGCACGTTGTTGTACTGCGACGCAAGCCCCTCGATCAAGTCCTTCATTGTCTTGTTGTTAATCGCAGAAGACATAATTATCAGCTTCGATCTTCCCCCAATCAGAGATTTAGTTACTTGTCTGAGTCCTACTTTCATTCCCTCCACCTTTCGACTTGCTCTGCACATCTCAAAGAACGCTTCTCCGTCCGTGACTGTGTCCTCTCCCTGTTGCGCTACAAAGTCTGTCATGTTCTGGGGTTAAAAAAAGAAAATATTTCTACATTCAAGAGCTCAGCCGTTAAAAGAGCGGTGGATGGGGCCGCGGGATGAGTTAGAGAGCGATGAGTGTGGCGGTATATTTGGTGGTGTGGATGTGTAAAGTGGTAGGTTTGGTGTGTCATGTTGGCTATTCCATGTTAGGTGTATCATTCTGGGTATGCCTTGTTGGTTATGCCTTACGAGGTGCTACCCCACAATCGACCTCCATTACACTCAAGTCTAACCCATACTAATTATCCTGACCGTTACACACTCCATCTAACACAAATATCAAGATAGAAATTGCACTTCCTTGCGCAGCCACGAGGCTTTTCTTCGTTGCTCTTCTTCTCTGAAGAGCTGAAGCGCTTTTCTTATGTTCTCAGGCGCTCTTATTTGGCACAGGCTCAGCCGCTGGCCTGTGAACGAGATGTTCAGCAGCTTTAGCTGCGATGAGAGCGCTTCCGAAATACCGCGCGATCTGCGAAGAAGTCTGATGAATAAATAGCATATTATGAAAATAATTACAAGCATCTGCACGTATATATCAAGTATCAGCACTTTTACGTTGTTTGCAGGCGCTATTTTTATCCTCCAAAACGAGTTGATGAACATTTTCGCAATATACAGGACGTACGACATGCTTACCGAGACCGCGACGATAAGATACATGATTCTTCTTTTGAACTCGTAGTTAAAGCTTCTTTTAACGCGTTTTTCGAAAATCAGGATGTCTTTAACCGGGTTTTTCGGCTTTCTGCTGTCCGAGAGGTAGAAGTTCCGCTGGGTGGTCATTGAAATTGCGCTGGCTGTGGAGTATTTGAATAATTTTTAATAAATCAGCTGCAGGGGTACTCTTGCGGGTATACAATGCAAGAGAAAGCGTATCGCACGCGGTATGTTTTCTACAACCGCCCATGACCAGCGTTAGATCGTCACCTAGTGCGTCGGCATATCTTTACCATATCAGGCTGTTATCCTAATAAGGCAATGTTCAGCGCGAATATGCGATAGAGGCGAAGAGCTGAAATAACAGAGAGGCCTTGCCAGCCAGCCATCTCAACCGGTAATCTAGATAAGTTATGTCAACTGGTAATATCGACAGGTCATTACACCCACCGATCACCCACCGATCACATTCACTGGCATAAAATTATTTTGTTCTGATTTTCTAATTCGAATGTCTGTAGTTGGAGAGAAGTTGCCTGAACTAGAGCTCCTGGTTTACACCGCAGGAAAGATCGAGCAAGTGCATCTGAACGAGTACAAAACGGGAACTGTCGTGTTCATATTCTACCCAATGGACTTCACCTTCGTATGTCCTACCGAAATATCAGGGTTCAATGTGCTTCGGGAAGAGTTCGAAAAAGAGGGCGCAAAAATCGTTCTCGTTTCGTGTGACAGCGTCTATTCGCATAAGGTGTGGGCAGAGATGAGAGAAGGAGGAATATTTGGAACTGCCCTTCCGATGGCTTCGGATAAAAACGGAAAGTTCGCGAGTCTGCTCGGGATCTACATGGAAAGAGAGGGAAGGTCTCGAAGAGCCACGTTTATTGCCGATAACGGAAAAATCGTGTACGAGGTGGTGCACGACGACCCGATTGGGCGGTCTGCAATCGAGCTGATGAGGGTGGTGAGAGCGATCAACTTCCACAAGAAGAACGGCGACATATGCCCTCTGGATTGGAACGGGAGCTAATAAACCTGGCGATGGTTTTGTCTTTTTCAACGTACTTCCTAATCAGGTAAGTTTCGGGGTCTTTGATATCAGAGATCGGAGAAAATTCGATAAAAACAGAAAATGTGCCTTTAACGGGTACCAGAAGAGACGAAAAAAACCCAGGCGGGTGTGCGCGCTTTCCGCCGCGCGTGTATACGATTGTGACGTGTAAAACGGTTGCAAACACCGAACTGGAGAGAGACTCAGCGCAGAGCTTAAACCCTTTTACGCGGGGGTACAGCAGGTTTTTCAGCACAGGCTTGCCGTACTCCATCGAGTACCTCACAGATTCGAGCTTTCTCCTTTCCGAAAATCGCGTTCCTTCGGAGTATATGACAAATGACTGGTGCTCTCTGTGTTTGATTTTCGAGCACCATTCGGATATCTTTTTTACGTCTTCCTTCCACGACCTGCGAATGAACAGGTACCCTGCAAGGTTCAGGGCCCAGCCGATAACCGGGAAGTACTTGACCTGGTTTTTCGACATGAATTTTGTGTTCGTGCCAAGGATGTCTCTTCCAATATAACCGGTGATTATCGTGTCGAGTGCGCAGATGTGGTTGCTTTCGATCAGATAGGATTTGGAAGTTTTCCGGTATTTTTTCGTGCTATCTATCAATTTCCCATCTGGGGTATAAAAAAGAATCAGGCGTTTGTTTCCTACTCTGACAACGGCGAGGAAAAGCCGAACAAAGTATACGCTGTATATGTGCAGGAGCTTTTCGGACAGGGGTCTGCTAAATGGAAGCAGAGCGACAGCAACGCCTTCAAAAACGACCAGGAGACACGTGTAGATAAGGAGAACAAGAAGAAGCGGGATCTTGCAGAGGACTATGCAAGCAGTGCTCTGGGGCATACAAGAGTTTTCAGGGGAGAAAAATAAATAGCCCGTGAAAAACCAAGAACACAGAAAGGTAGGGCTGCAGAGAGCGTTGCAGATGCAGCGCAGAGGGCGGGTACCGCAGAGTGTTCGAAATGGCACGAGTTTTCTATTTAAATACAAATGTTACCTAAAAAGGAAAGATTGTTGAAAATTTTAGAAAGTTTTTCGATCTGGCAGCCTGTTGGTGTGAGTGCGTCCGACTGGGAAGATCACAATTTGTTTATTGGTAGGAGTGGTAATGGGTTGCTGGTAGAGGTGGTCATTATGGGTTATCAAACGTTTATACCACCTAAGATAGTTAACTAAGATAGTCAACTAATATATCCCCTAAGCATCTACACCTCTACGTATCTACACCTCTACGCATTCACACCCCTATCCACCCACCCACACCCCCACCCCATGACAACAAATGGGTCAGAAAAAAACAGGTCGAGAACTTAGATGTATGTTTATTTGTTTAGGATACAGAGAGATTAAGTACGGGGGTTTGTGTGTAAACAGAGAATGGAGAGCGAAAGGCAGAAGGGACAAGATGGAAAAAAGGTGATCTGCGAAGAAATCGAGTTTTCCGACGAAGAGAGCTACGAAACAGAAGAGATCATCACGGGACACAAAGAAACAGGAGATGAACAGGAAGTCGAAGAGAATAATTGCGAAGACGCAAACTACTCCTGCGTAGCATTCGCAGAAGCTGCTGCGAACGAAGAGTCAGTGGCAGAGGAGAGTGTGAACGGTGAGAGTGCAGGTGAGCGTGTGCAGACAGAGAACGGCCTGCCAAGCGCTGAGGCAGAAGAGGAAAACGAGACTAGCGAAGGCAGTAACGGAAACACCGAACAGAAAGAGCCTAAAGATAGCGCTGAGAAGTGCAGCGCTGAATCTGAGGGGAAGGGATGCGACTTGAAAAAGATCGAATTGGAAGATTGCAACGGAAAAGAAGAAAAAGCAGCAGAAAATAACGGCGGACCGGTTACAGATCTTGATAAAAAAGGCGAGGGAAAGACGTTGTCGCCTAGAAGCATCTGTGCAGTGGCGGAGAAGGGATGCGCGTCTTTTGAAGAAAAGAGGGCGCTGCAGGAGTTTTCGAACTCATCAGAGACGAAGATACAGGGCTGCAAAAAGGATCTGTTGTTTTTGAGCAGAGAAGAGGACAGGCGTGCGGTAGCGAAGAAGAGCGAGCACAAGAAAAGCGAACACAAGAAGAAAGAAAACCAGAAGAAAAGAAAATTTTTACCTGAAGAAAAGATTTTGGACGGCAGATACGAAAAAATTTGCAAAAGAAAAGACACAAAGGCAGAAAGCATCAGGGAAGAGCCGAAAAACAGCGGAGAAGAGCCCGCGTGCGACACAGAAGCAGAAAAAGCTCTTCTGCCGCGCTCTGGCAAGACGCCGAAGGGAGCTTTGCAAAAAGCGGTCGTCCTTGCGCTTCTTGTCCCTCTTCTGGTAATACAGGCCTCTTCGGTGTTTCTAGCGGGCGCCAGATACTCTGCGCTGTTTGAAAACGCGCTTCTTTCGTGTCTCCCGGAAGCGTGTCCCAGAGCGCTCTGCTATCTGCTTCTTTCTGTCCCGTGTCTGATATCGTGCGTGTTTATATCAATAGGAGCAGCCAACGTCTCCTACGTAAAACACCCGGAGCACAGGTACATGAACAGAAAAACAGAGGAGTTCTCGTACCTTCTTGCAGCGCTAGACGTGCTAAATTTTCTAACGGTTTTTCCTTTTTTGGCAGGGCTATCAAAAAATGTCTTTAAGAACGCGCTCGCAGCCACCAACAAAACCAGAATCGGGTTCGCCCTCTGCGAGCTTCTCTACATGTTTTTCGTCGCGCACACGGGATATCTAGGACTGCAGCAGTGGGGCGCCACCAACATGCCCAAAGCCTCAAACAGCGGAACAAAAGAGGTCATCGCGGTAATCCTGAAAAGAGCAAAAATCGTCCTAACCGGCATCCTCGAGTGCTGCCTCTTCAGGCTCCTGCTCGACGCATCGCACAGACTGCACCACAACCAAAAGATCCTCAAGGCCACAGCAATATTAGCAAAAGAGTACGCCGGAGCTGCACACCACTCCATGCGCCTCTACTTATCTTCGAAATAAATCTGATTTACCGTTAGCGGCGCACGCACAGGCCGGATGAGCGGATGCCGGCGACTAGCAGAGTGGTACGTGATGGTAAGTGTATCTGCTGGCACTACTAAAACACATGTCCTATACGCCTCGTGACCGCCCATCTCGTAACCGCCTCAAAAATAACACAAAAAATTTTTATTTTCAGGTACCTGCTAAAAATTTTTATCAAAACCAAGATGCCCTACCCCACATCTCTACACATCTTACAAAACTCTACTCTTCACTCCCCCTCCCATCTCTCTATCTGATCAAAAACGACTCTTCTGCGTCCTTCTCCTTCGGGTGCTCAAAGATCTTCCAAAAGTTCAGGTTCTCGTCCGCTGCACACGTCGCCAAAGTGTTTCCGTCCGGTGACATCGCGCTGTACAGCACCCTGTCCGCATGTCCGCTCATTTCTCCTATCTTCCTCATTGTGCAGAACTTCCACACGCATATGTTATTATCGGAGTACCCGTGCGTGCTGATTAGCTCCTTGTGCCTCTCGCTGAACAGGATGCCGCACACCTGCGCTTCTGTCTCCGTGCTGCTAACGCACACTCCCCGCTCCGTGTCCCACGCCCTTATGGTCCTGTCCGTTACTCCCCCGCCCGTTGCCAGCACCCCCTTTTTCCAGGGACACCACGCCACAGCCCTAACTGCCGACGAGTGCCCCTCCAGCTTAACGCGCGGCCTAGATGACCCGTTCCTCCACACGTTCACGCAGTTATCGTTCGCCCCGCTTGCTAAGTACATCCTGTCCTCGTCCCATTTCAGCCCGCATATCTCCTGCGTGTGCTCGAGAAAGCTCGACACGTGCTCCCCGCACCGCGTGTCGTAGTTGAAAATCGCTCCGTCTTTACCCCCTGCAGATAAGATCCCGTCTCCCCACGCCAGAGACGAGACTCTGCAGCTTCTCTGCGGCAGTTTTGTGCTTTTCTGCTTATCTAAGTCGAATATTTCGATATTTCCATCGGACATTCCAACGGCTAGAAGCCCTGTGCTGGAAAAAGAGACGCCTGACACGTAGTTGTTCTCTGCTGCGGTGGATACGTGCGACACAGACTTCGTTCTGGCGTTCCACGCGTAGAGGTGGTCGCACAGCCCCAGAGCGACAATCTCTTCGGCGCTCCAGTCCAGCACGTTCAGATAATAGTCGTTCATAACGGACGGAGCGTCAAGTACGCGAAATGGGGCCTTCGGGAGGGGTCTTTTTATTATTCTCTCTCTTCTGGGCTCTGTTTCGAGCTTTCCGGCGTAGAACACTGCGCTGCCGTTTCGGAGGGAGCGCTGTTTTTCTTCCCTTATTCTGAATCTCTCCTGGGGCTGTCTTCCCTTTCCTGCTTTTTTGTACCGGGGCTCTAACTCGCTAGCCAGCGGGGCGTCCCATAGATCATCCAGCTCGCGATGATCCATCGAAAATAAAAAATAAACACGTAAATTCGTCTTTACTTTGTTTACATGGAGGAGGTGCTGAGAGAGAGAGAGGAGCTGACGGAGGAAAGATTTTTGAAATACGTGAGAAAACTTAGCAGCACAGAGCTGGTTGTGGGAGATCTGATAGAGACCTGCAATAAGATCAAGTCTGGGGGCGTGGAGATAGGGGGATCGCTGGTGAGGGCGCTGGTGGGGTACGCTGTGGCGCTGATAAGGCGGCCGGAAACCCTGATCAAGGAAGAAAAAGCAACGAACACGGTGATCCTGGCGCTTGAAAAGATAAAAAAGGAAAAAAATCCGTTATTTTTATCGCTTTTTTACGAGCACTCGGAAAACCTGGACGATGTGGACGATATATTTTTGTGCGTGCTGTACGGGCTGGGAAGCGTGCAGTGCTTTGGGCTAGAGGGAATGAAGAGCGCAATAGCCAGCGTGGAGATATTTAGAAAAATGGCGGAGGTAGCTGGGTCCGTTAGAATATTTCGGAAAAAAGAGGTCTGGGGAATAGCGCCAGAGAACGAAGAAGAAAAGGTGCCGGAGAGGTTTAAGCAGATGTTTGGAGTGCCTGCCGGAAAAGTCCTGCCGTGTTTTTTCGTCTCCGTGGCATCGGCGTTTCCAGCGGTGTACGAGCGGATGAAGATATGCAAAGAGTTTTACAGAAAAAGGGGATACGAAAAAGAAAAGGTGAGAAACGAGTTCGAAGACAGAACGAGAGAAATAGCGGACCAGATGTTCGCGCTAGTTAAGGCGCTGAGCTCAAAAGACCCGAAAATCAAAAACAACTTCATAGAGTACGTGTTCAGGCTGTACGAAGAGAACAAAGATAGAGAAAAAACGCAGTACGACAGGGGTAAAGTGAAGCCGGACGGGCTGGTAATATGCGTCTCGAACGTGCTGACAAGGCTGCTGGTTCCGATATCCGAAGACAGAAAAAAGGCAGAAGAGGTGCCGGTATCTTTCATCAGCAGGTGCAGCTACATAAACGCGTCGGAGATGGACGCTGTGGAGGGAAAAGTAATACAGAAACAGGGGGGAATCGAAGAAGAGAAGTACTTTGTTAAGTTGTACTACGCGAAGGTGCTGATGAACCAGATAAGCTACGTGCCGATGGGCGCAGAGCTAAGCGAAGAGAGCAAAGCCGTAAGGAGAATGAAAAGACACGCAGAGGCTCTCAAAAGAGCCAACAGCCCTAAGTACGCAGAGATATCGGCGCATCTTGAAAATCTTTCCTCGTACGTCGCGTATCTCAAGACGCTATGGAGCTCTTCGTATTTGATGAGAGGAGAAATTTCCGTTATCAGGTTCACTCTGATGTTTTTGAAAAAAGCGATGGAGGAGAGCGAGTTTGCAGCGCTGCCGATTTTCGTAATCGAAGGAACGCTTCTGATGATGAAATGGATGTCGCAAGCGATGGGAGAAAAAGAAGAGAAGGTGCCGGCGTACCTGAAGGAGAATATCGAAGACAGATCCACGGCGTACAGCGTGTTCTGTGCAAAGGTACTTTCGCATCCGAAAATCAACGTGAATTACAAGCAGCTGGCGGTCTTCCTGCTCCAGTACAACATATACTGGGTGAAGTCTATTCCAGGGCTCGTAAACTCTCTCGTAACTTATTACATAGAGATACAGAAGGCTATCAGACACTCGGTGGACAGGATCCAGGAAAGAACAACCGTAACGTTCGAGCTAAACAGCCTAATGGAGAGGTACGAGTACAGAGAAGAGATGAGAAGAATGCTGGAGGACGGCGCAAGATCGCCGAAGGAGGGGCAGATCGATCTAAAGAACGCGTTTCTGCTGCACTGCGTGTCTTCGCTGGTGGATGTGCAGGAGCGGGGATTTGAGGAGCTGAAGAAGACAGTGATGATAGAAAGGGAGATAGAAGATGCGCACGAAGATAAGGAAAGCCTGTTGAACAACTTAGAGACGAGCATGGACATGGCAGGGTCCTATTTCAGGTGTTTATCGCAGATCGAAAAACTGCTGCTGTTTTTGATGGAATTGGCGCCTCGGGCGTTTCTGAACTCTCTTGTCACTCCGCAGGTGGTGTCGATGCTTAACTCCTCGATTATTTCGCTGGCAGGGGGTAGAGTTAAGGAGATGTGCGTGAGAAACAAGGAGAGATGCGGGTTTTCGGCGGTTGGGCACCTGGCAGCGAGGATCAGGATGTACATTGTGATAAAGAGCCAAGTAATCGCGAAGGGCGTGGTGAGGGACGGGATGTTCAAAGCGGACCTGTTCAAAAAAGCCGTTGGAATATGCGAAGAAAAAGGGAAAATCACGCAAGGCGAAAAGGCGCAGTGCTCGTTATTTATGCAAAGGGTAGAAAATGTCCCGATTAGGCAAGAGGAGGCGATCGAAGTGCCGGAAGAGTTCCTGGACCCGCTGACGTTCGCGCCAATGACGGATCCGGTGGTTCTCAAAACGAGCAACACGCGGGTGGATAGGGCCACCGCTGCCATGATCCTGATGAACGACCCGATCGATCCATTTACCAGGGACCCGCTCACGCAAAACGACATTGCAGAGGACCCAGAGCTGAAAAAGAGGATCGAAGAGTTCATAAGGTCCCACAGGGGGTAAGGGGGTGTGGTAGGGATGGTGGTGATAAGTGGGTATGGTAATTAGGTAGGTATGGTAGGTAGGGATGGATATGATAGGTGGGTATGGTGATGATAAATAAGATGGATATGGTAGATATAGTAAGCATGTATGGATATGATAGATATGGTAGATATGGTATGTATAACCCATATGATATGTATAACCGATATCCCATGTATAACCCATAACCAATACCCTATGTATGGATACGATAGCACTACCATAAAAGATAGCCCAAGTATCTAGACTGGGCACATCCGTTCCATCTACCATCTCACTCTACGCAAATAGATCCCTTTGGAAATAAATTTTATGAAGAGAGAGTACGGCATGGATGTCGAATACGACGTGATACTAAATTCAGAGAGAAATTTGGAGGTTCTGCAATATCCCCTATCGGAAGAGCACGTGGAGCTTGTTGAAATAAAAGGCAAAGATAACGGAAACCACATCGAAGCTTCCGTTAGCATCGCGAAGCCAAAAAAAGAGCTGAAAATGAAAGGGATAGCGAGTAGCACCATAAACGACTACTACGTGCTGAGCGTTGGCCAAGAGGAAATAGTTGGAGAAAGAGTTAGAAACATCGTTCAACTAAGGCCAATGGTTGAGGAGAAGCAGGACCCGAACAGAACAGAGAAAAAAGAGTCGCAGAGGGTGTTTGCAACGAACGAAACAACGGCCGAAGTGGAGAGCAGAGTTAAAAACCCAAATTACCAGATAGAGAAGCTTTTGAAAGAGCCTTGGATACAGTACCGAATAGAATTAGATAGGGGATCAGTGGAAAGAGGGGCAGCAGATAGGGGATCAGTGGACAGGGAAGCAGAGGCGGTACACGGTGTAAAAGGCAGCCGGAATATTGCGGGCTCTATTTCTAAGGCGTATCCGCACAGCAGCAGGAAGAGCAGCGAAAAATTAGTGGAGGATATAGAGAGAGCCGTTTACAACGCGAGAGTTGTGAACAAGTCGGTTCTGCACGAGCTGTTTCCAGAAGCGCCGTTGTACGTGGTAAAACAGGTTCTTTCGAAAATGACCGAAAAAATTGCGGGAAGATACCTACTCAAAAAGGAATATTTTGAAGATATGTCTGATACGTACGAAAAAATCGTGCAGAGGATGGAAAAGAGCAGAGGAGAGCTCCAGCTGACTCTGAAAGAAATAACAGACCCAGAAGAGGTGTTTATGTACGTGCTTCAGGAAATATCGCACAGGAGCGGAAGCAAGTACGTGCTAAAGGGCAGAAACGAGCAGTAAAAAGAATTTCAAATTTTTTGTTTAATGTCAAGAAGCGAAAGACTCATGTCTCTTTTCGAGTCGCTTGTGCGAACAGAGAAGAGGCTCGACCAGGAGATCACAAAAAAGAAAATAACGGTCGAAGAAGCGCACTTCAAAAAGATAAAAAAACAGAGCACGATCAGACTCAACATCTACATCGAAAGAACCTCAGAAGAGCGGGTTTTTGTGCTGATAGGCGGAAAAGTCAAAACAGAAGCAGATAGCGCAGAAGAATCTGCAGAAACGCGCCCGCTTGGGTCCGTTATCAGCAAACTTTTCGTAGATATGATAAAAAAAGATAGCGCAAAAACGCCGCTCGATACTCTCGGGGTGTCGCGCGTCAGCAGCGCAGCAGAAAACCCCCCAAGCAGAGAAGAAGAAGAGCAGAGAGAAACGCTGCAAAGCGAAGACCCGAATTTTTTCGAGTGGCACAGCGGCAGCACCAGCTCGAACGTGTCCGAATTCGAAATCAAAACGAAGTGCGGTTCGGAAAGAGGCACGCTGCATCTCAGCCTCTTCAGCTACTCTGGAATATTCTCGCTGTGCAAAGAGCTTGCGGACGCGGTAGGGGTGGCGTCTGGAACAAAGCCAGCGCTGCTTCTGGCTATTTGGAAGTACATCGCAGTGCAGAAAATGAGGGACGCGGGAAATCCAAAGGTAGTGGTATGTAACGAGGCGTTCCAGAAGGTGTTCAAGAAGAGCGAAATTAGCTTCAGGGAGATAGTTGAGAGGCTTGAAGAGTATTTGGCGCCGCTGGAGATGATCCAGATAGAATTTGAGATACCTGCGGGAAACGGGGCGCGGCTGCAGAGCGCGTACGACATAACGGTGGAGATAGATCCGAGAACGAAAGAGTACGCGTACGCTAATAAGCAGAAGATCGAAATGCTAGATAAGAAAATAGGCGATATTTTGATAAGGATAGAAAAACAGGAGGAGAAGATAAGGTCGCTGGAGTCTTTTATGAAGAGCCCGAAGGACTTTATCACGCAGTGGATTTTGGAGAGCTCGAAAAATCTGCACCTTATCACAGATGACTTGTACGAAGTAAATAACGGTTTTTTTGTCCAGAAAGAAGTGCAGGAAAGCGTGTACCAGCTGCTTCAGAATTACAAATAGGCGAGTGGCAGGGGTGGTGATAGTGGTGATGATGGCGGCGATGCTATCCACTGCTCATCTATGGCACCCCGCTATCTCCAGTCAGCCCAGAAACAAACACCAGCTAAAAATCAGCTATCTATAATGTTTTACTTTATTAGGAAATAAAAATTTATCCGGCATCAACTATCCACCTGACATCTACCACCTACCTGCCATTTACTACCCCACCCATCTATATCCTCTCGAACTCAAACTCTGTCTGGTTATCCTCTGCGTCCTGCTTGAAGTCTTTAGGTATGAGGTTGTTTTTTCTCAAGATGTCGACTTCTTGCGGATAATACTTCTTGCATATATCTCCTGTGTTGTTCTGGTCATTTCTTAGAGAGACGAGAACTATGTCGTTCACTTGCACCCAAACGGTCTTGTGCATGCTTCCTCTCAGCTTGCACTGCCTTGTTATTGCGTCTGAGCACAGGACTGTGAATCTCGAGGATCCCAGAGCGGCTAGAACCTGCCCGTAGATCGTTTCTCCCTCTTCCATAAACACCATCTGCTCGCTTCCTCTGTTTTTCTTGTGTCCTCCGCTCTTCTTCCCTTTCATCCTGAGAGCTTCGTTATAAATTTAATTTTTACCAATTTATAATGAAAAAGCCAACAACTACCCGCACAAACGCTCTGAAAAGCTTGAACAAAGAGGCGCTGATAAGGAGCAGCTGGCTTGCAAGCGCTTTTGGATTCGTTTTTCTGTACGTCGGGCTTGTTTTGAAAACAGTTCTTGGGTTTGGGCTTAACGCGAGGGTTATTCACGCGCTGTGCTGTGTTTCCCTAATTGTTATGTACGGGGCGTGCATTTGCTTCAAGACCCCTTCTGTTAACGCGCAAAAGCTCTTGAGGGACGGAGATTTCCGGAGCCTGCTGGTGGCGTGCTCGTTTCTGGGCATGCGAAGAGCGCTGGTTCCGATGCTTCCGTTTTTTTTCCTGTCCTGCTTGTCGATTTCAGCGTACGTCGTGAAAAACAGGAAAATGTTTGAAAAAAGTCCGTTATTTGAGCACTCGCTGAGCCTGTCGAGCAGAAGAGACGAGGTGACGCTGCTAGCTTTCAAAATAGAAATAGTCTCGATCCCTATTCTCTTTCTGTTTATGCTGATGGGAGCTGCAGATCTATTTGTGGTCGTCAGCTACATCAGCCTCGTGTGGTTCGAGTACAACACCAACCCGTGCATGAAGAAAGCGGTCAAGGAAGTGGTGTCTTTGCTGGACAGCGCGTTCGAATCTCCGATTTTCTCGTCATCTATCAGAAAAAGATACCACCTACTGAAGGAGCACGTATCGGTAAGGGTGAAAAAAATGCAGGAGCCCGATAGCAGCAAAGAGAAGGAAAAGACGCATGAAAAACCAGACGAGAAGAACAAGTAGAAAAGAAAATAAATCAAAACGGAAAATTTTTGTTTTATTTCGTTTTTGGATTAGATAGAGTGGACTGGGTGGAATGAGTGTAGATGGACCTGCTAAAGAAGTCGATTGGTACGCCCGGTAATATCCTCGCTACTCGAAAAGTCTATCGCATATTTATACGTGAAAATTACCCAATCCAGTGACAATGTACCAACGGACGGAATGCCAATCCAACAACCGCCAAATGTACCCAGTACGCGAGATGTCACCACTATCCTCATTCATATCTCACCTCACCTCACCTCAGCTCATCACCATTACCATCACCATCCTCATCCATATCTCAGCATCCTCATCATCACCACCTCATCTCAGCTCAAACTCAAACTCTGAACCGGCCCTCTCCTCAGCTCTGCTCGATACCACCACCTCCAGCGACAAAATCCTCTCAAGAACCTCTTTTCCCTCCTCTATAATTTTCATCTTATCTCCGATCTTTATCTCTACATTTTTCGGCTCTTCTTTTGAATTTTTAACCGCCGATCTTATCTCCTTCAGCATCTCGATTACGCTGCTGATTATCTTCTCCTCTTCTTCAAAGACCCCCAGCCCCTCCGGGTACTTCTCCACGACTATCGACTCCCTAAACTTCATCTCTCCCCCTTCCAGCTTCTTTTTCACCACCTGGTACACCTCCTCCGTCACAAACGGCAAAAACGGATGCGCAAGCTTCAAATACTCAACGGACACTTTCCTCATCACCTCCACGCCCTCTCTGTCCTCCCTTCCCTTCGACAGCTCCAAATAGAAGTCGCAAAATTCGTAGATATAGAACTGCTGCAGCTCAGTCGCGCCCTTCATCAGCTGGTAAGACCCCACCGCCGAAGACACCATCACCGCTGTCCTCGAAAATCTCGTTTCGATCCACCGATCCACCGCGCGGTGAAATCCGCTCCTTATCTTATCTCCTCCCTTCTGCATCATAACGAACTTCATCCCGTTCCACATCTTGTTGCAGAACCTCCTGCAGCTGGACACTTTGTCGATGCTCAAATTCACGTCACGTCCCAGCGACGCCGCCGATAGGAGCGCGAATCTGAGCGCATCGCTTCCGCACGCCTCTATTCCGCTTGGAAATTCCTCCGCAAGGCTTTTTCTCGCCTTTTTCACCTCAGCTTCTGGCAGATTTCCCGACTCCAGCTTCTCATGCAGCCCCCTAAGAGATATCCCGTTTATCACGTCCACAGGGTCTATCACATTTCCTTTGCTCTTGCTCATCTTCTCTCCTTTTGCGTCTCTCACGATGCTGTGGAATAACGCCGTTCTAAATGGTACTTTTCCCGTTATGCCTATGCCCATCATCACCATTCTAGCCACCCAGAAGAACACGATGTCTTTTCCTGTCTCCAAAAGCGTGTTCGGGTAGTACTTTTCGATATCTCCTCCGTCCCCCGGCCACCCCATCACCGCAAACGGCCACAGCCCCGATGAGAACCACGTATCTAGCACGTCTTCATCCTGCTCCACTTTGCACCCCGCCTGTTTTTCCGCTTCTTCTTGCGTTCTTGCAACGTACCATTTGCCGTTTGCGGTGTACGCTGGTACCCTGTGCCCCCACCATAGCTGCCGCGAGAGGCACCAGTCCTTTATGTTGGACAGCCACGCGTGCCACGTCTTTTTCATATCCTCCGGTACTATTTCCAGCCGCATTTCTTCTGGTGCGTCTGGGCCTATTGCCGCAAGGGCTTTTTCTGCGAGATCTCCGCACCGCATCCACCACTGCGGAATTAGTCTTGGCTCCACCACCTCTCCTGTTTTCGAGCACAGCGGGAGAGATCCCAAGTGCCCTTCTTCTCTGACAAGTTTTCCCATCTCCCTAAGTAATCCAACGGTTTTTTCTCTGGCTGCAAATCTTTTCTCTCCTTTGAACGCTCCTATTGTGACTCTGTTATCCTTGTCGATCACCACTAAAATTTCTAGCCCGTGTTTTTCTGCTATTTCGTAGTCCACGTAGTCGTGTCCTGGCGTGACCTTCAGCAGCCCTGTGCCGTAATCCATGTCCACCGCTTCATCGAAGACAAACTTCATTCTGTCCTGCGTTAGCGGATTGATCGGGCTTGCTCCGCGGAATCTTTCGTACCTTTCGTCTTTGGGGTTCGCGCACAGCGCCACGTCTCCATAAATCGTCTCCGGCCTCGTAGTCGCCACCTCCAGCGTTCCAATCACTTCTCCGTCCCTCTCTATTTCGTAACTGACTGTGAAAATTCTTCCGAATACGTATTTATCGCCGTCTGTCTCTATTTTCTGGTACGGCTGCACTTCGACGTAGTCCACTTCGAGATCGCTCAGACTCGTTTGGATCTTTGCGCACCAGTTTACGAGCTTGTTGCCCCTGTATATCAGATTTTTCTCGTACAGCCTCACAAACGCTTCTGTTACTGCTTCGCTGCGCTCCTTGTCCATCGTGAACTTTTCTCGTTTGAAGTCGAGACTTGCTCCAAGCCTCTTGAATTGCGAAATGATTTGGCCTCCGTACTTCTCCTTCCACTCCCACGATCTTTCCAGGAACTTTTCTCTTCCTAGCCCCTGTCGTGTCTTTCCTTCTTTTGCTAGAGATTTTTCTACCACCACCTGCGTGCCTATTCCCGCGTGGTCTGTGCCTGGAAGGTAGAGCGTTTCGTACCCCTGCATTCTTTTTCTTCTGACGATGCAGTCCTGGATCGACGCCATCATCGCGTGTCCGATGTGCAGCGATCCCGTTACGTTGGGGGGCGGCAGCACCATCACGAATTTTTTTCCGTTGCTATCTTCGCCTCTGTCTAGCTCTGGGGAGAAAAAGCCTTTGGCCTCCCACCAGGACATCCACCCCTGTTCTACTCTTAAGGGGTTGTACTGTCCTTCTATCTCCTCTATCTTTTTCATCTCTCCTTCGGGCACCTCTTCTCCCGCTTCAAATTCTATCTTTCTTCGTTCCGCCTTCTGTCCCGGCTCTATTTTTGTTTTGTTCAAGAACTTCTCTAATTTCAGCAGCTTCTTGTTCAGCTTGTCGATCTTCCTTGGGTCTTTCTCTCTCTCCAGTTCTCTAAGTATCTCGTTCAGATTGCTACTGGTCATAAGCTCTAAAAAAAAATTAGCTAAATAGGTGCGTTGGGTGAGGTGGGTATGGTAGAGTGGATATGGTAGAATGTATATGGTGGATGTACTGGGTATAACGAGTGTAATAGATAGAACAGTTTGATGATAAGGTAGAATGGATAGAGTGGGTAGAATAATTAGAGTGCATAGAGTGCATGTACTGGGTATAATGCGTACAATGAGTGGAACAGTCGATGGTAATTTACTTCCAACTGAGACAGCTAAGTGATGATTTGAAGGTTGCCCAATTTGTGCATTCAGGCATCCAATAGGCTAGCACTCAATGCAGGTCTATTCAAATGCACTCAACCTACAGTTACACCACCCCATGCCAATCCATCCACTCCATCCAACACCATGCCACCCCATCTTCATCTAATTACCTAATTTAATCTATTTATGTTCTGTATTTTATTTGTTAATGATCAGCATCGAAAATATCGGCCAGATCGCTCCTATCAGGCACTCCATCGATCTGCTAAAAAGATGCGCTGGCGATATCTCTAGAAGCGCTCTATCTGGCGGTTTTCCACTTGAAAAAGACTTAGCGTACCTCTACGACCCCCCTGCTAAGTTCGAAATTCTCCTCACGACCTGCAGCGCTCTTTTCCTGTTCCTGATTACCAGCTGCACTGGAATTAGCAGTTTTTCAACGCTTTTGGTCCTCAGCTCGCTAACGCACTACGTTATGACTCTGAGCGACAAGGAGATAACAGGGGTCCTGCTGGGCGCGCTATCCCTGGCAGCGTGGAAAGTCTCGAATATCGCAGCTGAGCACAGGAAGACAGAGGCAGAGGCGCTAAAAAGCCAGCCTGCACAGAGATCTACAGAAAAACTACCTCGGTTCTTCGGCAGATACATTACCTCTTATGGAAATGCCAAATTAGGAAAGCCGATCTCTTCTGTGATCTGTTCAGAAGAAGAAATAAGAGCGATGGTGAACACGTTTAGGTACATCGTCTGCAGCCTTGTGTGCATATCGATTTTCACCTGCGACTTCAACATCTATCCGCGGTACAAGATGAAGTGCAAAGAGTTCGGGCTCTCCCTGATGGACTTCGGAGTAACCGCCTTTATGTTCAACGCGGGAATCATTTGCGCGCGCAGCCACAAGTTCAGAGCACAAAAAACGCTCTATCTACTGGCGCTGGGCTTCATTCGTCTGGCGGTGCTATCTTCGGGGTACCACTCAGAGCCTTCCGAATACGGAACGCATCTCAACTTCTACTTCGTCTACGTGGGCTCCGAAATCCTGAGCGTTTTTTTGAGAGGGTGCAGGTCTTGGGCGGTGCTTCTGTGCTGCTTTTCGCTCCACGAGATGATCATCACGCAAAAAGACGTGGTAAGGTACGTGATGCGGTCTGAAAGAGGCGGGTTTTTCTCGGCGAACCGGGAGGGGCTGCTCTCTTTGCTGCCGTACGTGGGCGTGCTTTTTCTTGGAAAATACGTTGGAGAGCTTCTATTTAAGGAAAAAGAGACCCGAAAAGAGAAAGGAGCAAAATTGCTGGGAGTTTCTCTGGGGCTGTTTGCTGTGCACGAGTTTTGCGGAACGTACTCGCTTCCTTCAAGAAGGCTCTGCAACCTGTCTTTTACTTCGTTCTCGTGCGGAGCTATTCTGCTTCCGATGTCGCTGGCGTTTTTCTTATCTTCCGGGCTGGATGTTACCGCATTGGGTAAGATGGGGCAAATGAGCAAGATGATGGGCCCGATCTTCCTGTGGAGCAACATCCTCGTGTTTGCAGGAAATCTTCTGTTCGACTGGAGGGCGTTTGGAAGAGCGTCATCGCACTTGATTAATCTTGCGTACCTTATGGCTGTTTTCATTCTGCCGTATCTTCTGATCAGCAGGCCGGGGATGGACAGGTGGCTCAACAAGCCTTCAAACACCCGCGAAAAACAGAACAGCCGCAACTTATCTGCAGCAGACCGCAGCCAAAAGATGAAATAAGGCCTCTTTCTATTTCAACCGCGGGTCAGCTGAGGTATTTTGCCAATATGCCAATAAACCACATACCGATAGCTGTAGGCCCATGCAAAAGAGCAAAAGGTGCTGGCGCTAGCCACGGGCTATTGCAGGGAGGGCGCCACTTCACTTGCAGGAATTATCCACATAGATAGTGCATGGTAAGCAATTCAAGTAGACACTCTACGGTCAGCAGCTCAAGTAGATAGTCCACGGTCAGCCCAGATAATGAACAAAAAAGATTACTTGAAAAAATTGCTGATTTAAAAATTTTCCAAACACAAACGCGATAAGAAATCCGCCCATCCTACCTCTTCTCACCGAACATCCGCACCGTTCTGTACAGGCTAATGCAAGACGACATCGTTTTCTCATACGAGTCTTTGTGCTTGCACGAACACGATCTTTGCAAAGACGGCTTCGGACAGTGCGTGAACGGCGGATGCGTGTACCCAATGTCCTCAAAGTAGTGCACCTCTTTCTGGTCCAAAAAAAGCGAGACCGCAATCGAGTGCACCGGCGCATCCCCCCACCTCTCGTAGAAAAACCCCCCAGACCTATCCAGGTACTCAAAAAACATAGAGTACCGCAAACTTCTGAAAAAAGATAGATCTCCGATTTCAAAATTTGACCAAAAATGGCAAAGATTGTAGCTCTCAAACACCTCGTCGGTCACAAAACGCTTCAAGCTGTTCGGGTGCACCATCTCCCACATGTTCCCCGTCCTGTACTTCGTGTTGTACTCCGACACAAACCTCTTAACGCTTCTCCACAGACTCGGAATAGTCGCCGCAAATTCGTGCAGCGCAATAACAAATCCGTACTTCTTCTTATTCTCCCTCATAAACCGAAACACGTCGTAATCCACATCGCAGTGCAAAAGAGTGTCCGGCTCGATCCTCCAGTAGTACTCGTACTTCTCCATCAGCGGGTGCCTGTAAAAAAACCCCGAAAAGTACCTGCACATGTGCCTGTACGACAAAGAGCCGCCGTATATCACCCCTGCACGCCCCATCGCATCTATCTTTTCCTGCGCGATCTTCGCGTCAACCCACGGCGGAAACGCCCAGTGCTCTTTTGGAACGGTGCCAAACTCTATTTTGCTTCGAGTTACCGAAGATATCTCTCTTTTGAACTCTTCTGTGAACTCCACGTCGTTCACGATCACGTAGGGATACTCGTACTTCCTGTTGAACCTGTTTTCGAATTCGGAAAGCGTCTTTTTCAGCCCGGTAATATCTGTGTTTCTGCACAGAACGAAGATACACGCGTTCTCTTTGCATCTTACCGCGGCGATGCACAGCGCCAGTGCTACTGCGCGCAGAAATTCTCTGCAGCCCATCAATATTTACTTCTGGTGCACGGGTACAAAAACACGATGAAAATAGTCGAGAGAGCCTTCACAAAGGAGGAGGCGCAAATTGGGGTGGTACCGGAAGACATTGACGACATATACGCGCTGTACCAAATGGTGGAGAGGGGCGACAAGATAAAGTCGGCAACAACAAGAAACGTGTCGGCTGAGGAGGGGAAGGCTAAGGCAAGGGTGTGTCTTGTTCTCGAAGTACAGGCGGACGGGATAACGGTGGACTTAGCTGTGGGGATACTGTTTGTGAAGGGAAAGATCTTGAACGAGACGAATCACACGAAGATAGGAACGTTCCACACTCTGGAAATACCGGTGCACCAGAAAGTCTGCATTAGGAAAGCGAAAATAGCGGATGAAGAGATAAGGGCGCTGGAGAGCCTGACGCTTGGAAATAAAGCGGAGACTCTCTACGTGATATGTAGGAAGGAGGGGTACGCGCTGGTGCTATCGAGCGAGTACACGACCAAGCGAATAGCAGCGGTGCAGAAGGAGAAGAAGAAAGGACAGGTCGAGAAGACGGTGCAGGAAATTGCGAAACACGCAAAAGCGAGTGTTAAGCTGGTTATTGTGATCGGAGACGAGGCTCTGGTGGCGGATCAGATGAAAAAGATGCAGGAGTTTAAAAACAAAATTTTATTCGTGAAAAAAGCCTTTACATCGGAAAACACGAGCGCAGGGGACGCAGAAGCCATCAGAAGCGCGATAAGGCTTCCGGAAGTGGAGAAGCAAATGTGCTCGATGAGATACGGGAAGGAAATCGCAGCGGCGAACGAGTTTTTCACAAAAGAAGAGGGGTCCCTGAAAGGCACAAGCACGGGGCAGAAGGAGGTGCAGTGCGCAGCGGAGAACTATCTGGTGAAAAAACTGATCGTGGTGGACGCCTGCGTGAAATCGAAAAGACCGGAAGAGCGCGTGAGAATAAGCGAAGTACTTGCGCTAGTCAGAAAAACAGGCGCAGAGATACACGTGCTGTCGCAGTACACGCCGCTTGGAGAGAAGATACTTCAAAGGGGCGGGATAGTTGCGATACTGACGCAGCCTGTGCTGATTGCGGATTTCATGGAGTAGCTGCGGTGTGGGGTGTGAGGGGTGCGAAGATGCAGCTGGCACGGCGATATGGGGTGTGAGAGATCGTTGGCACGACTTAGTAGCTATTTTAGTGCTTCATTTTTAGTGCATTTCTATGCCCTGGACATTTCCTTATTGGGATGAGTAGCTTGTGGCAGAGGTATGGCACCTGCTACGTGCAATCCAACGGCCCTGTACGAAGTGTAAAAATTTTCACACCAGCAGAACAAAAATTTTCACCAGCACGTACCAAGATCGAGATAACTCCGCCTCCCACTAGCAGCCTGCAGCTGGAACAAGCATCTGCCAATCACCTCCCTAATAAACCAAGCACGTTTCACGCTGCGTTTCATTATCGGGCTCTTTATTTGTTTAGGCGCACGCAATGCACAATCAGAAGAATAGAGAGAATGAAGCACACGTGGAACAGACTGCCAGAAAAAGAAGCAAGCTAGAGCAGATGTGTTTTGCGCTCTGCAAAGCTGCCAACAGGCTCTACAAAAAGATTTCGAAGATCCCGAAAGCCCTCTCCTGCGCTGTGCCAAAACCCCAAGTGGAGCAGTCTGCAGAAAAAACGGTAAATAGAGCGCCCAAAAAGGTAATTTTCTCTTCGTCCCAAACGCTCTACACGTATCCCAACAAGAAAAGCCGTTGCATCCTCTTCTCAATTAGGAAAATTTCCGACTCGTATCCGCCCCGCAACATCGAAAACGCCATGCGGCTGAAAGGGTCTTCAAAAGAGACCCCGCTTGCCAAAAAGGTCCTTGCCAACTTAGAAAAAAGGGCCCAGGCTCTGCACGCCCTCAAGGAGATCCTCCAACCTGACAAGAAAAAGCCAAAACAGAAGCCGCAGAAAGCGCCAAAAAGCAAAATACTCAGCATTCTCGACGGATACAGCGAAGCGTCCGTGTCCGACGCGTACCTATCGCCAGAACCTGAAGACGTCCTGAGCGAAGATATCCCCGCAGCAAAAATACACACCAGAAAAAAAAATAAGCCAGAAAAACAGCCCGAAAAACCCGCAAAGAAGAAAGACCCCTCCAAAAACACCCCAGCAGATAAGACCCCCGACAACCCCAAAAAAAACCCTCTCCAAAAAAACTCTTCAAAACAAAAATCTTCATCTACCCGCAAAAGGAATTCCGAAAAAATTTAAATGTAAATTAATCGCAAACCGTTTAGAAATGCAAAGGGTACACCCCCCAGTACCCGAGAATACCTGCCAAGCGCATCCCACCTAGAGTATATCTGTTTTAATAAATCGCTCCAGTACCATCACTCCTCTCTCTTCTTCACGTACTTATCCACTATCTTATCTATGCTTCTTCTTCTCTCTATTCTCTCTAGCTTCTCCAATCTGCTGAACCTTTCTACCAACGGCACATAGTCCTCCTTGCCTTCGTTCTTCACCTCGAGAAAACTACTGCACACCTTCACCTCTCCAGACTTCAGCCCGTTTATCACCATTCTCTTCGTTCTTTTTACAGGGGTTAGAAAAATCAACGACTTTTCCTTTTTCGGAGTCAAAATATTTATGAACCTCTCCTCCTCCACGCTGCTCAGCATCTCGCCGTTCGCCTCCTCCACGCCCCCACCCTCCGTCCTGCACGCCACCGAGCGCCTTCTCTTCCTGCTCCTCCTCTCAGCTCCTCCATCCGCCCTCTCTTCTCCTCTACCTATCCCCTCCTCTGCTCCCTCCTCCATTTCCGATAAGAGAATGTACGAGCTCCCCAATCCTTCGTCCATTTAATTTAACGAAAAAATTCCGCTCTATTACAAGCACAAACGCAGCGTACTTAAGCGAATAATTTAGCATATCCCCTGTAAAAACACCCTCCTAATCTCCCAATATTCAGCTAGTCCTTTATTAACTGCCACTGTCCGCACCGAGCCCCTCATTTCTTCTTCGCTGCCACCGCCTTCTTCGCCGGCTTGAAGTACTCGGGAATGAGCGCCTTCGTCTCATCTTCGGTGTATGTCATGTGGATAATTCCGATTCCGATCGTCTTCCCCATGTCCCTGAGCGCAAACCTTCCGAGGAACTTGAAATCGTTGAACGACTCCATAACCGTTGGCTTAGAAGGAATGACAATGACTCTTGCACACGGCCTCGTTCCTGCTATCTCCGTTGGGTTTTCCGTTGTAACGATGTACTCTTTTCCCTTCTTCGTTCCAATATCGCACAGCTTCGCAAACACCGAGCTTACGTGTGTTGCTCCTATGTCCATTGTTGGCGCATACCCCTGCTTAACGCACTTAACTTTTCCGATGAAAATAATCGTAGCGTGTGCTGCGTACGTCTTCCTGCACGGCGAGTTGTTCAGCTCAGAGATAACGTTTCCGGTCTTTATCTTTCCAAGATCTCCAGACTTAAGCGCAATTCCGCAGTTTTCTCCTGCCTCGACCGCCTTTTGCGCTGCCTTGTGGATTTCGAGCGTCTTGATTTCGGTCTGCACGTCTGCTGGCAGCACGAGAATCTTCATTCCCGGCGTTGCAATTCCAGACTCGACCCTTCCAGTGAACACTTTTCCTATTCCCTTCACCTCGAGCACCTGCGTGATCGGGATTCTCAGCGGCTTCTTCGTGTCTCTTACCGGCGTTGGGTAGTAGTCGATTGCCTCCTCCAGCGAGAAAATGGGCGCGTCGTTCGGGCTGTTCTCTGGCTTCCATCCTTTGAACCACGAGAACTTCTCGCACGTTTTTGTTAAGTTGATTCCCTTGAATCCGGAAATCGGGATAATTGGCGTGGTGTCAACGTCGTACATCTTCTTCATCTTGTTTTTCAAGTTTTCGGAGATCTCGATAAATCTCTTCTCTGCCTCTTTCGGGTCCTGGATCGAGTCCATCTTGTTGATTGCGACGATTGCCTTTCCGACTCCGAGCGTGTGTGCAAGCACGATGTGCTCGTACAGCGTACCCGTTTCGGTGATCGCTCTCTCGAACTCTCCCAGAGCTGCTGGCACAATGATCACTGCGACGTCTGCCTGCGCAGTTCCCGTGATCATGTTCTTCAAAAACCCTCTGTGTCCTGGGCAGTCCAGAATGTTCACTTTGTGCTTGTCTGTCTCGATGACCTTCATGGAGACCTGGATCGTGATTCCGGACTCTCTCTCTGCCTTGTTGTTGTCGCAGTAGAAGGCGAACCCGAAGCTGCTCTTTCCAAGATCCTTTGCGATCTCTTCCAGCTTCTCGACTGTTCTCTTGTCGATTGCTCCCTTTTTGTAGCACAGGTGCCCGATTGTTGTACTCTTTCCGCTGTCTACGTGTCCAAGGAAACATACGTTAATGTATTTCTCTTTGTCGCTTGCCATGGGTATGCAAAAAAAAAATACTTTTATTCTAAATATTCCCAAAAATAAAGTAACGGTTTTCAAAGAGACGGGTAGGGTGGGTTGATGGGTAGGATAGGGTAGATGGATAGGATGGGTAAGATAGGTAGGGTGGTTGGGTAAGATGGGTAGGGCTGATGTTATGAGTAGGGTGGTACGATGGGTAAGATAGGTAGGATAGCTAAGATGGATAGGATAAACAATTGGAGCAATTTCTGATTATCTTCTCATCTGTTTACACCGATCGAGAAGTCCTCTTTGCCATTTCAATGGCTATTTATCTCACTGCCTACTTACACCAACAACTGCCCTATTAGAGTAGACGGCAAATAGCTATTCTTCGGATGCCAATGGATCTGTACCAGTCTAGCAACGCACCTACACAGCATTTCTGCTTTGTTTTATTTTTTTATTTTACCAGCTTGTAATGGCGAATATAAACAGTGTAACTAACTCAGAAGAGGAGATCGGATACGCTGTGCCCATGGACTGGTATAAAAGCTACGTTGAAAACGGCAAGAAGCCCTCGGAGATAAAAAACAGAAAAATCATCTCAGAAGAAGGAGATCTCGACAGAAGCAGCAGCTTTGAGGTAGTCGGCGTGAAAGAGTGGGCGGAAATAAAAAAGAAAAACACGTACGACGTGGAAGTACCCGTTGGAACGGTCGAAGTATCTCTCACACTCGCGGAAAAAGAAGAAATAAAAAAAAGATTTGAGGTAAAAAGCTCAAAAGAAACGTTCGACGTCGTAAAAGCTGTTTTGTTTAGCCAGAAAATGACAGAGAAAGACTTCCTTAAAAGGTACAAGTATACCATAACGGGAAACATCGACATCAAAGAGCAGCTGATCAAATGCGGGAGAAAAAACGTCGAGATCACAATAGAGAGAAAAGAAACAGACACAAGCAGCGAAGAAGAAGAGGAAAAAGAGAAAAAACCCGCAGAGTTCAGAAACCTCGGGCTCTCCTGCTACATGAACACCGCACTGCAGGTGCTTCTCGGCGTCGAAGAGCTCTCGAAGTCGCTCGCCAGCATCAGCACAGAGACCATCAGGGCACTTGGGCAAAGAAAAGGCGCAAAAGGCGTCTACAAACGCGAAAAGTGCGTGGAGCTTCTTCTTGCGTACAGAAGCCTCGTGAGAGCCACAGAAAAAGGAGAAGCGTGTGATAATAAACTTAGAGAGTTCAAATCGGTACTTGGCTCGATAGACACGAGATACGGAAAACGCGCAGAAGAGGACGCAGGAGAGGTGTTTTCTCTGATACTGAACAACTTCAGCTATCTGTTCGAAAAAAGCAAGTACGAAAACGTCGTGTCGGATCTTTTTGCGTACAACACAGATCTGGTGAAGGTGTTTCTTGACGCGTCTAGCAGAGAAGTGGGCAGGGAGGAGAAAAGCCTGCAGAAGTCGTTCGTGCTGTACGGGTCTTTCAGGTCGGAAAAGGGAGCACACGCGCACGTGGCAGTTGTGCACAGAAAACAGCTGGTGATAACGTCTTTTTGTGTTTTGATCGAGGAGGGGGGATCGCTGATGGTGGGGAAGGTGAAGGAAAGAATCGGCAGAGAGTTCAAAGTGGAGGCGGAAAAGATCGTGGCGGGGGAGCCGGCAGGGGAGATGAAGATGCTGAAAAGAGGCGACGGGTTTTCTTTTGCGCCGAAGAAGAATCTTTTCGAGCAGCCGATGTTCTACATTGTGGGAGAGGTGAAAGAGATAGAGTTTATGTACCTGAAGTACTTACCGCAAAAGGAAAGCGGTTTTTTTTCGTCGATGTTCAGCGGAAGCGATGGAAAAGCCGTTAACATGCCGTTTTTGATAGAGAAAAGAAGAAATATAACGGAGTTTTTAGAGGCAGAGCTGCGGATAGAAAGAAGAGCGGATGCGGAAACGGTGCTCGAGATAAAGAACGCGATAGAGGAGAGCGAGCTGGCGTACTCTTCGATGTGTGTGGTGATCACGCACAGGAGCTGGGACGCCAGGAAGTATCTGAACGCGATAAAGGACAGAAGGAGCGAAATAAAAGACGCGCTCCACATCCAGTGCGCAATCACGAACTGGGAGCACAGAGTGACGAGAAAAATCAGAGGAGAGCAGGTGCCTGAAGAGGTTGAGGCGAAAAAGCCGGTATCTTTTGTTGAGTTCACGCAATTTCACAATTTTTCGACATATTTCTGCATTCAGCTGCCGCTTGGGCTTGGGGGGCCGTTCAAGGGGGAGAAGTTTGGCGATAGAACGACCCCCTACATAGAAAAGGACGGACTGATTCTGAAGGGCGTAAGATACTCGCTGGTAGGGGTGCTGGTGCATCACAACTTCGGCATTGGGGGACACTACGTAGCATTTACCAAAAGAGGAAAGACCTGGTACCACTGCAACGACAGCACGATCACAAAGTCAACGGTCGATGAAGCTGTGTCTACAGGGTACCCTTATGGGATTCTATATAGAAGAGAGAATTAGATATGGGTGTTTATTTGGTACGACATGCTGGCGAGGTATTTTAAATTGCTGGCTGTGGTGGGGCGGCAAAGGGGTGGGCGGTGCACAGGGTGTGGATAGCGCTGCTGCGTTGAGAGGTAACCATTTGGGATGTTTTGATGTGTTACCGGATTGGGTAATATCCTGATAAGGTAATGTCCAGGTTACAAACATGCGATAAACGGTGAAAGATTGAGTGGGAGAGGAGTTCTCACTATCCCACTACACCATCTTATCACCATCCGACCTTACCATTATCACCATCTAACCTTACCAATCCATCTCATCTCATCACCATCGCATATCATTACCAATCCATCCCATCCCATCACCATCCCCACCACACCACACCAAACCCATAAATCGTCTCTTTAAATATTCTAGATTAGGACCGATAACACGGCAGATAATACCCTGCAGACTTAAGATCTAATCCAGTCGCCCTCTTCTGCTGCCACAAATATCCTTCTCGTACGCAAGGTCTCTGAAGATGTTCGATACTTCTGTGGAGAACAGAGCGGTGTCTTTTCTTCTCTCTTCTTCTGTACTCTTCAATTCTTCTTCGATATGCGAGTCTACGCACGGGTGCTCTGTAATAACCCTCCGAAGAATGTGCTCGTATGATTTTTCAGGCTCGATTTGCGATATAACGTATTTTCTGATCTGTTTTTCTTCGCTTCCTAATATAGAAAGAAAATAGGCTATCTTTTCACCGCATACACTCTCTGCGTGTTTTGTCTCCATCCCGCATGCTCTCCCCGTCCCTGCTGCTCCTCTCAAACTCTCCCTATTCTCTTCTATGAATGAAATAACCTCTTCTGGCACTAGCTCGTGTTCGTTGTGCATTTGTGCGGACATGTCTGCCGCGTCTTCTACTTCTTCTGGCCTTTTCTGCACCGTTTGCTCTATCTTTTTCTGGACTCTTTTGCAATACTTCGCTTCTCGCTCCATCCTCGCGATCTCCTCTGCCTCACTAGCCAGAAGCTGCGGCACCCTGGAAAAGAACACAAGACATGAAAAGACGCCGCTTTCGCACTGCCTCTTGTCAAATGCTCTGAGGAACTCCAGAATAACCTCTCGTGACCTCTTTTCCACATGGATTTTTGCGTATCCCACAGCTTTTATCGGCGCTGGAGGCGCGTTCAGGGCCTCCTTGCACATCTTTTTAATCAGCGCGGTGTAGAGCATCAGAGACGCGTTTCTTACCTTCCAGTTGCTGTGCGTGATGAGCAAACAGGACAGGAGAAACATCGAAGCCTCGTATTTCAGCAGCTCGTATCTGAATACTCCGTCTCTCGCTATCTCCTTCAGAATATTGATGTAGTGGATCAGCAGCTCCGTGTTTGCGATTGGAATATTTGCGATATCTGCTGTCTCTCCCGATGTGGAAAACTCTTTCCCTAAAAGGTTTGCTGATAGGAGCCCGCTCTCCAACAGCGGCATGGCTTCGAGAAGCGTGAGCTCGAGATGCTTTGTGCTTTGCAAGTATGCGATAAGGCTCTCTATCTGTTGAAAAGACTTGCGGATCACTGTTTTTAGCACAAACTCTGTAACTGTTTTTTCTCTTGTGCTGTTTTCAGTTCCGCACAGCGCCTTGAACGCATACGGAACCCCTCCGCACCTTTTTACTGTTTTGAACCTCCCCTCCTCGACCGCCCGGAGCGTCTCGAGAGCCTGCGCCTTCGTGTACTCCGCGTCGTCGAAGAATGTCAGGACGTTTTTTATGCACTGCGAAACCACTATGATGTTCCCAGGGTGCCCGCCCACCGTTAGAAGGCTTTCAAAAAGGTGCGGAACCACCTCTTTTTCCTCCTTTGCAATGCCGTACACGCTCAGGAAGACGCAGCACTCTCTCAGAACGTACCAGTTGCTGATATACTCCTCTTGTTTGATGTCACTGAAAATTTTTGTGTTTTCATGCCCTGCAGGACCCTCTTCTGAAAAATTTGACAGGTATATCTCTCTCTGCTGAAGGAAAGAAAGAGCCTTCTTAAAAAGAGGCAGAATAACCCGCAGGTAGATCGCTTCTATCCTATACGGCTCCGGAAGAGCTTCTCGCTCCCCATGCCTCTTTTCAGGCGCTTTTCTACCCGCTGCGTTTTCGCTCTTCTTATCTTTTCTCCGCCTGCACACTATCTCTGGGTTGATTCTGTTTCCTTCGGCAATCACTCCGCCCTCGCGTGCGCTGTACAGAACGCGAAGAACGTGCACTGCCGCGTGCTCCTGTGTTATACGAGTACCGCGCGCTTGTCTCTCTTTTCCGCTGCATCTGCACGTGTTCTCGCTGCCGCATTCGCATTTGCACGCATTTTCATCTGCTGCTCTATTTTCCGTTATTTGAGAGAGCAGAAACGACGCGATTTCGCAGAACTCCTCTGCGGTGCGCTCTTTTCTGCTCATCAGGCACGCTAGCGTGTATATCCTCGAGTCATTTTCTTCCCTGAAGGCTCTTTTCAGGTCTTCTATTCCCGCCGGCATTCCGAACCGCTCTGCGATCTCTCTTATTTCCCTGTACGTCGTGGATGCTATCTGCGAAAACAGCCCAGATGCAACGCTGTCCCGGATAAACTCTGCCAGGTGTGCGTGGCTGTAGAGCGTGTGAAGATAGTGCCACCCCTGCAGCTTTCTGTCGTAGTTGTGTCCTCTGCACATGTTTACCACCTCGTGCGATATTTTCCGCAGAGACTCTGTGGTCCTGGCGTTTTCCGATTCGAGGCTCTCTACTTTCTGTATGACTCTTCTGCGTTCCTCCTCTGTCGCGCTGTCAAAGTGTTTCTGCTGTCTTTCGTACGTTCTTAGATAGTGGCCCGCTTTGTTCATGATCGCAGAGAACGCGTCTCTCAGGCCTTTTTGGTTTTCCTTTCCCAGCACGATCTGGTTGCACGTGATCCATGATGCCACAAGCTCCAGGAGGCTCAGAACGTCTTTTTGTGTAGCGATCGATTCGAGATACTTCGTGCGTATCTCCTCGTTGTGGTGCGTTGGGCAGAGCGCGTGCAGATACTCCGGTAAAGCACTCCCGCCGAGGAAAAACAGGGCATTTGGCGATTTCTCGCGCACCAGAAAGTTGAAAAGCGCTGTTCTTGTCGCATCTGTTGTTTTCTGCGATAGGATCGCGATGTTTCTTGTGCCGACGCTTCCGAGCTCTAGTTTTGGCAAATACTTCGCGTACTCCGTGTGCGGCACTTTCAGAAGCAGTTTCCCAACGCCGCATCCCTTATTTTTGCTATTTATCAGCAGTACGTCTTCTTCTGTAACGGAAAACTTCGGATAGTCCAAGAAGAGAAGAGTCTCTGTTCTGCTCTGCTCGCTCCACTCCGGGCTCTCTGTGAACCGCTCGCCAAGTCGCGCAAACATCTTCCTTGCGACCTCTTTCATTTCCTGCTTCACCGCCTGGCGCACGCCTCCCATCGTGTCGCTGAGCATCTTGACAATCCTGTGGACCCTTTTTTCGAGCTGCGTTTGCGACACTCTGTGTCTGTTTGCGCTGCTGCTATCTTCGCCTAGAAGATTGCTCAGTACCGAGTATCCCATTCTCAGACACTGTGTTGAAGATCTTTTGCTGATTATCTCTACCACTTTGTCGATCTCTTTCTCGCCTTCTGCGCTCTGTGCTCCCCTTCCCTTCATTCTGATCAGGTACTCTTCGCTGTCCTGATCTGTCTCGTCTTCTACCACGAGATCTGAGCACTCTTCTGGTGCCTCTGTAAGTCTGTTCTTACGCTGATATTCTGCGGCTGTTTGCAACTCTGCGACACTTTCTTTCCGCTGCGCTTCTCTGTTGGCCTGCTCATGCGCTTTTTCATCGCGCTGTCTTTCGCACTTCGCTCTGCGACCGCACGGGGCTCTGTCTTTCTCGTCTTCTGCTTTATAGAGCAGGTGTGCCGCGAACACTCTGTCTTCCAGCACCCTGCTGTGTTTGATTGTGTGATTTAGATGCGCTCTGCAAAGACGGCTAATTTCGTCTTTACTCATTTCTAGTATCTGTTTCAGAAAACTTAGTATAAATATTTGAAAAAAAGTACCGGAGGCTTTCGGAAAATATTTACACCGCCATTTCTGCAACAGCTTTGGGCCGTGAAGGCCGGCGCTGACCGCATTTCTTATTCCGATTACTAGGTTATCGATAACTGCGTCGTTAGTTGATAAGTTACACGATTGGTATGTAGAAAAAGCAACGCTACCAAAAGAAGCGTTGAGATAGCAGAGAGGTGTTGAGATAGAAGAGAAGCGTTGAGATAGCAAAGAAGCCTTATCAGCCGCTATTTTCTCCTCCAACAGTGCCAACTTCCATCCTGAGATCGCCATGAAGATGGGTTGTTGGATGCTATTAGAAGGGTTGTTTATTGCTATTAGGAGGGGTTGTTGGATGTTATGAACCATAATTATTAACCAATGATCCAATTTGTTGATCACTACCAACCAATCTATTAACCACTGCCAACCCTAATCATTCACCACCACAGACCGATTGTAAAAGAACCCATTTATCTCCTCTCATCTTCGAGCGCCTCTACGGGATGTAGTGGAATGTATCTCCAGACACTGACAAAAAGTCTCTTTCTCGCAGAGACTCTGTATACACACTGAACTCCTGCTCTGTTGTCCCATACTTCTCGTGCGCTCCTCTGAACAGCTCCTCTCTTGCAGCCTTCCCGGAGCTTTTCAGCACCCCGACAATGTACCCTTCAACGACGCTCTGCGAGCAGAGCCTGGCCGCCTCGCTTTTCTTTGCCACAGGCTCTTCCGTCTTTGGACTAAACACGTTTACCTCTTTTGGAAGCTCTTTTGTTGTGAGCGCAAAAAGTCCGTTATTTTCTGCAACTATCCCCTGTGCTAAAAGGCTCTCGAGCTTCTGCTCTACAAAAGGCAAATACTCCTCTGCGCCGTTGGTGAACATCGCGCGGGCCATCTCTTCTCTTGTTTTCTGCCCGGTCTTTCCTAAAAGCACGAGAATGCACCCCTGCACGAAGTCGCACGTGATTTCTGCGCCGTTCACGTCGAGCACCATCGAAGACACGTCGGGACAGAGCCCCAGCACAAATCTTCTCCCTTTTTCTTTGCAGTAGCTGCGAACTTTCTCCCAGGTGCCCTCTATTTCCCACGGCATCTGCATTTCGATCCTTGGGTAGGCCCATCGCGTGTACGCCAGCAGCTTGCAGCTCTCGGAAAGCCCCGGCTGCTCGTTTCTGAAGTGCATCTCGCTTATCGCCACGTCTCTCGCGCACAGAAGCACCTCTTCGAAATTGCTAACGTCGTAAAACGGAAACCCGTCGTACAGAGTGCTCTCGCTGATGTACTCCACCACTCTTCTGTGGACCTTGAGAACGTGTCTTGTGTGGCGCTCTCTTTCTTTTTCGATTCTCCGCGTGATCCACCGCACAAGCTTTTTTTCGAAGCCAAGCGTGTCGTGCAGAACCATCCTGTTTTTTGCGTCTTGTCGCAGCCTGTGCCAGAAGTCGTACTTGTACCCCGGAACGTTCGAGATGAACAGCGAGAGCTCCTGCACCGCTTCTTCGTTTTTCTTGTGCTTTTCTATCTCCCGCAGTAGATCTGTCTCAAAAACGTGGGTTGCGTTCCCTGCAAAGATCTCTCTTATCTTCCTTGTAAAAACCAGCTCCAGCGGCTTTCTCATTTGTTTTTTAACCCTTTCCATAAACTGCAGGTGTTTTCCTAAAAAGGAAAGCAGCTTCAAAAGAGGGCCGCACTCGTGCGTCCTCCCAAATATGTCCACCACCATCTGCAGCGCCGTGTTCACGAAGATCTCCTTTCCCCTTTCGGAGTTGTCCACAAACGAGTAGAACGAGCACATTCTGCTGTACGTCTCCTTGCTGAGCCCTTTGCTAAACAGCACCCCCACGAAGGTCTCCACGAACCCCTTCATCATCTTCTCGCTCAGCATCTCCTCGACCGTTCTGTACAACTGCCTTTTCGTCTTTTCCTTCTGTTTGAACAGAGTGTCGATCGCGGATATCTTTCTGTACAGCTCGAAGTACTTCTGCTGCTCCGGCGCGTCTTTCAAGTCCACCACGAGCCTAGCGAGCCTGCCGTACATCTTCCTCAGCGGCTTTTTCTGCGACGCGTTCTCCACTATTTTCAGGTACTCTCTGAAAAACACCCGCAGAACGCTCTGTTTCCTTCTTGTTTCCGGGTGGTTTTCCTCGCTTTTCATTCCGATGTACTTGCTTGTCTCTTCCACCGCCATCGCATATATCCGGTCCTCCTGTCCTCTGAATATCACGTCAAAAACCCTGCAGAAGTACAGCTTCTTTATCTCCTGGATGTTTGTGTTTTGTGTCTCGAGGCTGACTCTGATAAAGTACCGGGAGAGGAAAGAGAGCATTTTCGAGACTCTTTCGTTCGCTATTCTGTACCCGTCGATGAACTGGACGAGTTTTTCGAAGGTGTAGTCTTTTGGAAACCTTTCCAAAACCTGGAGAAGAATGCGGTCGTACAGCTGGTAGACCTCCCCTCCCTCGATGACGTATTTCTCTTCTTCTCTGCTCGTGCAGAGGGCGTAGACGGAGTTGTACCCGCTCATGAAGTCTTGGAGACAGTCTCTGTTGCCCGGTAGCTCGATCATTTTTATAATCGATGTTTTGATTGTGTCGAGGTGTGTTTGTCTTTCTCTTTTCATGCGACTCTGAAAATGATTTGCGCAATTTTTACAAATGGGGAAAGCTTGCGCGCGCGCTGTGAAAGTTCTTATTGCAGGGACGCCGGGGGTCGGGAAGACGACGCTGTCGAGGTACATCGCGGAGAAGATGGGCTGGGACGTGGTGAGCGTGAGCGATGTTATCGAGCAGGAGGGGCTGTACGAGAGAAGGTGCGAAAAGTACGACACGCTGGAGTACTCTCCGAAAAAGGTAAGAAGGTACCTGAAGAAGATGGAGGCAGGAAAAAGCGGGCGTGTTTTTGATACGCACGACCCGGAGTGCGTGCGGTTTGTGAAGTTCGGCGCGCTGGTCGTGCTGTCCTGCGATCTTTCCGTGCTGTATAGGAGGTACCAGGAGAGAAAGTACTCCGAGGAGAAGTCGGAAGAGAACAACGAGGCAGAGATAATGGAGGTCGCGTACACCAGCGTTATAGAAGAGCTCTGCAAAACGGAAGAGGAGATCGAGGATATAATAAGAGTGTGCACAACAGACGGAAAAAGGGAGAAAACGCTTGCGGAGATCTTCGGCGAAATAGAGAAGAGCGCAACTTGGAAGAAAATGGTGGAAAGAGCCGAAGAGTGCGGAAAACAGAGGCAGTAAATGAGGGTTGTTTAGTTTTTGGCGTTCTTTGCGTGTTTCGGGCTGCTTCTTTACTAAGTGTTGGCAAAGATGCGACTTAAGCCGCGTCTAGCCTTCAGACCGACAAGACTATCTAGTATTATTGCTGTTCATTTATTCATTAAGATCTTTCGCTCCTCCGCATCGCCTCTCCACGTTCCCTCATGGCATTTCGAAGCTGTCTAGGTTGCCGTTCGGATATTTAGTTTGCGAACAGAATACGACCCGTACTTATTTTTGAATAAGTACCGAAGACTTTTCAAAATAAACTTGAAGCTGCAGGTTTTTGTGCGGGTTTTTGATGGAGTTGGAGGATATAAAATGTGATGTAGAGTGGCGCCAGTCACTCTTTAGGTGGTAGGCTATCTTCTGTTGCATATTTCGTACCTCTGTCTTTCGCTGATGATTCTATCGATGCCAAAAGACCTGTTATTTAGCGCTCGAGAGAGCAGAAGGCTGAACTCCTTCTCGTCCACCGACGGAACCGCCCCGTCGCTGAACAGGTACCCCCTCGACGCCTTGAGCACAGAGCCGCTCTGCTGCGACCGCGAGATCTGAACGTACATCCTCTCCAGAAGCGCAAGACACAGCCTGAAGACAAAACACGCGCCCCCCTGCGAAATGCAGTCAAACACCCTTTCGATGTGCTCTCGCGAAAACACCGTCGTGAAAAGGCTCAAAAACCAGGGCGCAACAAGAATCTCCAGATCGATCTCCTTTTCCGCCAGGTTCTGGGAGAGCCCCGGGAAGCTCTCTCGCACCAAAACAAGAAAGACGCTCACGTCCCTTTTCATCCCGTATATCTCTGCTCCAACGTACCCCGGAAGAATCCTCGTGAAGATATGCACCAGAGCCAAAAACGTCCCATGCTCTCCAAGCACCCTGAAAAGCACCCCTGCAATCAGAGCGTGCGACTGCAGATATTCGCCGCAGCCTGCAACAGAAAACGCCAGAAGTATCTTTTTCAGCGTTTTCTGCTCTTCTTCTGTGTACTGCTCCCGCGACGCTCTTTCCACGTCCTTTTCTATCTGCAAAAGCGTTCCGCACTCGGTCTTCCCTATTCTTGCCACGCACTCGCTGTACAAGTCAGAGTCCACGCACATCCCCCCGATGCAGAACAAAGACATCCAGAAAAACGGGCGCTCCCTCTCGCTCAGCTCTATTTCCGACCCCTCTCCCTCAACCACGTGGATATACATCCTGTACTCCCCGGTTTCGTTAATCGACTTCAGCACAGACCTGTCTCCTGCCCTATTTGCTCTTCTTATCTGGAATTTCTCTCTAAATCCTTTTCCAACGGTATTTCCCTCGTTTTTTCTATCCGAACCGTCCAAATCAGTCTCAGAGCATTTCGCGCCCTCCGCTCCCTCTTTCAAAGAAGGATCTATCCGCTTTGGAGACAGGACGCTGCGGTTTTCCGCAAATACGTCGAGAAGCACGCTGAAATACGCCTTTTTAAACCCTCTCTCTTCCCGTCCCGCGTGCATGAGGAACTCTTCAGACTCTTCCTGAGTGAGCGCAGGAGAGACCCTGAACAGAAACTCCCTCTGGTTCGCATCCCTCACGCTCACCTGCGTGCTCCACCCCTTCACAACCTCCACTTTCCGAACCATGTCCAAAGGGATAGCAACGTACTCCGTCCCGTTTTTGAAAATCATAAAGTCTTCCGTTAATAGGATCGTTTCTTTCTCTGTCAGCAGAATTGTTCTCACTTCCTGTCTGTATATCGGAATTGTGCTGCATATTCTCTCCGTTACGCACTGATAAAACAGCTTTTCGCTCAAATTATCTCCGCTTATCTGTTTCAGCGACATCGAAAGAAGCTCCATGTACAGAACAGAGAAGTTCTGCACCTCTGCGACCTCTTTTTCCGTCTCCACTCTTATGTTCCCTCTTTCCTCTATCTTTCTTATCTCGTCGTACCGGATTTTGCTCTCATCTTTTGCAGGTGCGCCGATATCTCCGCCATCTTCTTTCTTCTTCCCGCCTCCTGCGCCGCCTGCACCGCTTCCCAACATTCTGTACACCTGGAAACCCTCTGCGCACAGCACCACCACGTTCTCTTTCGACACGTACGACTTGATGTACCCGCCTATTCCGAGCTCGTAAGACACCGACTCAAGTAGCTCCGGCGCATTTCCCCCTATCCATCCAAGTATCTTTTCAAAACACGAGCTAATACACGTGATCTCCTTTGTTTTGGTGTTTTTCAGCCGGTACCTTCCTACCTTCGCGTCCAAAACGTACTCCAGTGCGCTCCTGTACTCTTTTCCGCTTCTTATCTCCTCTTCTCCGCGCTCTTCCCACCCCTCTCCTGCGCCAACTTTCTTTTCCACCGAATACTCTCCCTCAATGTATATACACACCCACATAAATAATTTATTATCTGCCAGGGCTGCTCATATTTGGCATCTTGTGGTAGAGCCTTCTGTATCCTTCGTGGACGTGGGACGGAAGAAGGTCTCCAGCGTCTCCCCACTCCTCCTGAACCTCTTTAGCCTCTTCTATCAGCTCCGAAACAAACGCTTTTCCAATTGCGCTGAGAACAATCACAAAGTTCGGGTTGCACGTTTGGTTGAGCGTCTGAAGTACGAGTTTACGTACCCCTCCCTTGTTGAAGCCTGTTGTCCTGTAGGTTCCGTATCTCGCAAGCTCGTCTTCTGATAAGTTTGGCATTTCCTGCGCTGGCTGTTTTATCTCTTCGTACGAGCCTTCGCTTTCGCTCTCTCTTTGGTCCTCCTCTTCTTCTCTCATATTCGAATCTTTTTTATTTGGGATGAGCGGAGACCATATTCGAGTGCGCGATGCGCTGTTTGGGAAGCTGCCTGGAGATGTTCCCCTACTGCAGGAAATTGGCGTGGATTTTCGCAGTATCAAAGAAGACGTTATAAGATCTCTTTTGGCGCGGGAGGGGAGAAAGGCGACGGAAGACCTGTTTGGGCCTTTTATATTCTACGCGGTGTTTTCTCTGGTGCTTGCGGCGCGGGGGAGGGTGCACGTCGGGTACCTGTACTTCTTATCTATACTCAGCTCTTTTTTCATATATCTGATCATCTCTTTGGTGAACAGCAGCTCGATTGGGTTTTTTGGGATTGTTAACGTGCTGGGGTACGCCTTCATTCCAACGATGGTTTTCGGATGCATCAGCGCGGTATTTCCGGGCGGAAAAGTCCTCAAGATCGTGGCTGGAATGTTTTTTGGGCTGTGGTCTACTTCCATATCGGTTAGAGAGATCGTGTCAAGATTTAACATAAGGAACAAGCTTGTGCTGGTGGCGTATCCGGTATTTCTTGTGTACATGTGTTTTATCATCATTGCTATTATATAGACGAGTGGGGTATCTAGAGAGGTGATTTTTGGTAAGGGTACCTTAGAGGGTATAGAAGATATAGAGGGTATAGAAGGTATAAGGGATTAATAAACTGGGATCATCAATAGACAAGGTTTATCAATACAATGGGATTATCAATAGACAAGGATTATCATTAAAATGGGACCAGCGCTAAGAGATTATAACGAGTGCTAACATAGCCAGTGCCATTAGATAAACAGCGCAGAAAACAGTAACACATAGACCGCAGCTCTACCCCACCACACCACAACCCTACCACACCACAACCCCACCACACCAAAAGATCTTAACAAATAATGCAATCAGATTAGACATTCAACATTGATCCTTCAGTCCGCCCGTCTAAGTATCATCATTTTGCATCGCTACCAAATAAAAACGCTCTCATTCACCAAACCGCCATCCCTTCATCCAAACTCTCCCTCCTCCTTTACCCAAACGCCATCTGCCGTTCGACCGCACACTAACTCGCTGCCAGAGCTGTCATTTATTGAAATAAGCATCTCCAGGCATCCTCAACAGAATACCCGAACCTCTTTAGCTCTTCCCGCAGTCTCATTCGGTAGCCTCTCCCGTAAGCATCTGGTACTTCGCCTCTGCTCGCACTTTTCTCTCCTCTGCTGTGAGCCTCTTTGCGTTTCTTGCCTTGTACTTGCTTCTGTCGACCGCCTTTTTCTCCTGCTTCTTTTCGAACTTCTCCTCCCGGATCATTCCAAACGCCTTCTGGTACCTTTCCTCGATCGTGTCCGGCTCAATCTTCTGTCTTATGTATTCTCCGAAATGTCTCTTGTACTTTTCTTCGTCGTTTTCCTTAAGCTCTTTCATGTACGACGCCACGTGTCCTCCGTATATGTGGTTCTTCAGCGCCTCTGCGTCGAGCTCTTTTTTCTCATTGTCGTACCCGATGAACTTGCTCGAGCTGTGCGGCACGTAAAGTCCTCCGTCGCACGCTCCCTTCATCGCTGCGAACACTTTCGCTCCCTTGCTGGATCTCGCAAGCCCAAGATCTAAATAGCACGTGTACGGCTGCGGTCCCTCTTCGTTTTTCTCCTCAAGATACTCTTCTCCGTCGATTTCCTCTTTTCCTGGATAGGTTTCGGAAAGACCTGCGCTGTGGAGCATCTTTCTGGCGCACAGGAACCCTGTTGCGTACGCTGCAGAGTAGTTCTTCAGCCCAAACGTTATTCCGTACTTCTTAAGCTCTGTTGAGTCTGCTGCGCACACCACCCGGTCTCCGACCTTGTACGCCTGCACAATTTGGCAGATGACTTTGCTGTTGGTTATTCTCACAACAAGTCTCGACTTGACCTCTCCGTAGTTGCTTTTGTTGTGTCTGATCAGCTTCTGTCTCTGCCTGTAGTCTGTTTTTCCTTCTCTTCTTCTTCTGAAGGCAAGTCTCAGCCTCTTCATTCTCGACTTCTCCTTCTGCTCCTTTGAAATAACTACTTCTTTTCTCTTCATTACCAGGGCAAAAATTACAAAATTTAAATTATACCAGTCGGCGGCTTGCTTAAAAATTTCCAGCCAGCACTGCCCGTGAAAGCGCGTATTTGCTGTTCGTAGGTATCTAAAGGGATACTTACTGGAAGGGCAGGTACCTTAGGTGGTACAATGGGTTGGTGAACTAGCGGTGAAGATGATAATGGGTAGTGAAGATTATAAGGAGTGGTGAAGATTATAACGGGTGCTAACAGATTATAACGAGTGCTAACAGATTATAAGGAGTGGTAATATAACTAGTGCTAGTCGTAAACTAGGACCATCACTATCAGATCATCACCATTGCCACCAATAATACATGACCATCAACAACCCATGACCAACACTGCCACCAATAATACATTACCACCAACAATAGCCCACCGCCAGTACGTATCTTCTAGTGTTGATATGAGTTTACAAATCATTTATTTCATTGCCTATTCACACCTCAAAAGATACCGTTTACTGTAAAAGCACAGAGTATCACACGCCAGTCCCACAGCTTACTAAAAACTATACGGATACCACTAATGCGCTAAATAAACGTATATACTCTAGCACTTACAGTTTTTTGCAAACCTATTCTTTGAGGGCCTTCTCTGCTATTTCAACGCTTTTCGAGAGAATAGCATCTCGGAGAGGCTCTAGTCGCTTTTCTGTCTCTTTTCGATGTGCGATATAACTGTGGATTGGGCGCGCTTGTCCGTGAAAATAACCGGTACAATGTGGATTATTACCTCTTCTGGTAACTCTATTCGGTTCTTGTTGTACGCGTCTAGAAAAAGAGTCCCTTTGTTCTTGAAGTCTTTCATCATTTGGTACAGCGACAGCAGCTCGCGGTGCAGGTTCAGAGCGTGCTGCAGCTCTTCGGAGTGCGCGAGAAGGATGTGGAGGATCTTTTCCCAGGACGCAACGGGGCGGCAGAAAAGCTCGTCCGAGCAGAGTGTCTCGTACACCTTCCTGCATATCGCGTTGAAAAACTCTGCTTTGATATGAGAAAGGAAATTTCCCTTGAAAAATTTGCAGATCTGCGAGGTAAAAGCCGTTAAAACCGTTTCCAGGAAAGATTCTGCGTTTTTCTCTGTGAGCCTGACTGTCCTGTACCCAGAGTGCCAAACCAGCTCGGAAAAAAGCCTCTCCATAGTCTCTGCGTAAAACTCCTCGTCTTCAGCAAAGTACTTCTTAACTCCGTCCTCTTCTTCGCCCTGCCCATCTCCTTCTGTTTTTTCTCTACACTCGCCATCACTCTCCGCCTGCACCCCCTTTGGGAGCCCGAGAATAACGCCCATCATGACCTTAGCGTCGCACAGCCGAATACATCTTGTTTTTGTGCTCGCGTGGTCTTTATCTTCTGCTGGCTCGAAGTGCCTGCGAACTCTCTCTCGCACCGCTTCTCTTATCTTTTCTGTCTGCGATCTTTCCGTTTTTGACACAGATCTGATAATTCGGAAAATTTTATAGAGCTCCTTCGACACCGTTTTTACCTCCTGCTCTTCCATGCTTCTGTAAAGCGCGTTTCCTAGCACCCCCGCTCCTACTGCGTTTTTCTGCTGCACCTCCCTCTCCTCCTCTTCAGACAGCTCCGTGCACTCTGCTCTACCCGCCGGCATTTGGCTGATCAGGTTATCGCACATCCACGTGTCGATATTATCTATGTGGTACACTGTGCCGTAGAATATCTCCTCGTTGTACTCGCGGAGAGCCTTTGGCGATATCTTCAGAAGGTCTTTTGTAACGAACTTTTTTACCCCCTGCAGTATCTCTTCGTGGACAGCGAGGCTTGGCAGCGTCCCGTGCAGCGGCGCTCTTTTCACCGCGCATCTCTTCTCTGCCTGCATCTCTTCTTCTTTTTCGTCCCCGCTGCCACTCGCGCCATCTGCGCCTCCTTCCCTGCTCTTTTCTGCCTCCAGCGCCTCCACGACCCTTTCAAAAACCTCTTCCTCATCGATCTCTACTCTCCTGCTTAGCGCGTACGAAAATACAACGAACCTTCCTCTTCCAACCCCAGATAAGACGTTACCACCAGAGCTGATTATTTTGACTATCGGATCCGTAATAGGCGAAAATACCAACTGCAAATCCTCCGGGTATCTCAGCCTGCAGTGCTCCACCAGTTCGTTATACTCAAGAGAGACGTAAAAACAGTACGCCCTTACCTTAACCTGCCCTACCCCCACCCTTACCTCCTTTTCCCTATGCAGCCGCAGCAGATATTCGAAAACCTTCCCAAAGACCTGTTTTTTCGTTAAGACGTTCTCTACCTTCTTCAGCCCCTCGATGTCTTTCACTTCCATTTCCAGCACCTCCTGTTTCTCTATCTCCACTCGCACCTTTTCAAGCCTATTTTTGTACACTGATACCTTATCAGGCACGCCTCTTAATTCTTTCTCTCTTACCACCAGGTCTTCGATCTCTCTCTCGATGCGCCCGCACTCCTTTTTAATCTCTTCTATTCTCGCCATTTCCTCCTCTGCGCCCTCCGCCTCCCTTAATAGCTCGGCTGCGCTCTCCATAAATTTGCAAATAAAATTATCTTTATTACTCTAACATTCTCACCTTGCTCTGCACCAAATACTGTTTTTGCGGAATTCTCGGCTGCGGGCTCAGAACCTTTATCTCCTCCTCCGACACTACTTCCAAAACAACAAGAAACCCGATCACTGGCGCAGTTGGCACATCCTCCACCCTCTCTGCCGATGAAACCGCCAGCAGCGATCTCTCCACCGGCGCAACGTCGATTACCGAAGTGGAATTTTTCCTCCTCGATGACCCAAGCGGAAGCGCTGACATCGGCGCCATGTACTCGTCTCCAACCTGCACCAGCCTGTGCCTATCTTCCTCTTCTGTACCGCTCTCTTCCGTTCTGATCTTTACTGTAACGGTGCAGGGGGTATATTCGTCCTGTTCGCCGTGGAAATACCCTTTAATTCGGCTTGTCAGCTGCATTCTTTTTCGTTGCGTGTCTCTTGCCGCTAGCCCCGGGAAGCTCGGCACGTATATTTTGTCGTCCGTTGCGATCTGGTGGTACAGTTTTTCGTTGCCGATAATAATAACGCACGCGGCAGGATATGTCTCTCTTACCTTTTCTATCTCTGGCTGGTAAAACTCCTTTGAGCCCGTGATAATTGTAGGTCCTGGGAACTCTCGCTTCTGTGCTGTAATTAGCGCCTCTTCCAAAAGCAGCCTGTAGAGATCTGGATTATCCGACGCGCTTTGCGATCCGTAGAAGTGGCACGTTTTATCTGCGCTACCTAGCAGGCCCACGTGGCTGTACACCTCCTGGATAACGGTCGAGCAGAGGGATCCCGGCACCATAATACCAGAGCTGTGAACGTCTAGATTTACGTGCAGCACCTTTTCGTCGTTTCTTACATAGTAGTTAGAGAGAATGTTTGTAAGAGTGTTTCTTCCCTCTCCTACTACGAGTACTATTTTCTTCTTGGCGAATCTAAGATACTCAAACACGTTGTAGATGTACGGGATGTTGGACTCTTCTGAAACATAGGAGAAGGCCTTGTTGGGTGCCAGTTTTATTTTACATCCTGTGTAGGTGAATATGAAGAACGGTTCGTCTTTTACTGTGTACCATTTTCCTAATAGAAGTTCTTGGCCGTTTTCTTCTGCAGTGCCTTCGGATACAACAAACTTCACTTTTTCATGCAAGGGAACCTCCACCCTCAGCTCGCATCCAGCCTGCAGCTCTACGTCCATGCAAAAAAAGTATTTTCGAATTATATTCTGAGGGGTGCTTTTACATGGCATGGGGGGTAGAGTGGGTGTGATAGGTAGAGTGGGTGTGGTAGGTATGGCGAATATGGTGAGTATGGTAGGTATGGTAGATATAGTAGATATGATGAGTATGGTAGGGATGGTAGATATGGTGAGTATTATAGGTCGAGTGCGTATGCTAGATATACTGGATAAAATAGATATGCTGGATAAAATAGACATGCTAGATAAAATACTTATGGTAGGTACGACAGTTATAGTGGACATGCTAGGTATTCTGGCCACACTTCATGCTGAGCGTGCCATTTCAATAGCTGCTACCGGTACACCATCTTTTAACCTTAATCATCTACAATATCTGCGATAACCTACGTGAACGGTATTCCACATCTGAGCTTGTTCAATATGTCGCGTGCTAATCCTCGTACTTATATGCCTGCCTTACACTGATGTTGATTCTTGAGTGTGTGATAAGTGGTGCGTACTCTTTTGCGGCGTAATCTGCATGTCCTGTGTTTTCCTGCAGTATCTTCGGCACGCCGTGGAGGTATTCGCGTGACTCGTTTTGGAGAATCACAATGTCTCCGTCCTGGAGCAGAAAAGTGCTGACTCTTGGATCTGTTTTCTCTTTCTTTCCTACCACAAAGACTGCGGAACATCCGAAGCTGAATGAGACAAGAGGTTTTGACATGTCCTCTTCGTACCTGTCAACGTGTGTCATAATTCGGTCTTTGCTCTGGTAGTAGTTGACAACGGCGGTTTCTGTTCTAAAAGACGCAGTGCCGCAGACATGCTCGGCGACTTCTTTGCAGGCGCGCTGGATGATTTCTGGCACGTGTCTTACAAGCGATCTATCGTACTCTTTCTTCTCCCAGTCGTAGTATATTCCGAGGCTGCTCCATCTGATTTTCTTGATAAGATCTTCCGGGGATATTTCGATCTCTCCTTTTGAGCGCGCGATTTTTTCCTCTTCAGTCGCATTTGGGTTCTGTTTGATTTTCAGGCCGGTGAGGGGGTGTTGGAGCCTTTTCACGAGGATGCTGCGCGTTTTGTTTCTGAAGTTTTCGTATAGATTGAGGCTTTCCACGTCTAGAACGCGGTCTATGCTGTTTCTATACGGAGAATACAGCAGCTTTGTCAAGATTTCTTCGACTATTTCGCTTTTAGCCGAGTTTTTCAGGGGGCACGGGATATAGACGAGCCCTCCCTCGAAAAAGTACGCTCTGAACTTTTCTTTAAGAGTTTCGCAGTGCTTCTCGATGTCTTTTGCGTACAAACAGTGCTCGTGCACGTTTTCGCGGGTTATTTCCGGAAGCGTCTCGCTGTGCATGTGCATCTTCTCGATTTGTCTAATGCGGTGCTCCGACATAAAATGAAAAAATCCGAAATAACGGCTTCTTTTATAGATATCCGCGTTAAAGCATTCCAGCCCGATATTTTTGCAGTCTCATCTGGCTGTGAAGATATCGAGCAGTTCAGAAGATCTCTGTTGAGCCGACATGGGCCGTTCCCCTACCTTATTAGGATATTACCAAATCTGCTAAAAATATTCCAACAAGTCCGGCACTCCAACAATAATCCGCTATTACACATTCAAAGATAGTAAGTGCAGTAGCATATGTGAAGAGCCGAAGTATGGATTAGAGTCATACCAACAAGAAGACGCATTTAATGTTAAGATGGTATCTGCTATGGGGTTGTTAAGGTAGTGCCACTCATATCTATAACCTGCTGTACTCACCTATATCTATAATCTGCTGTACCCACCCATATCCATCCCCAGGCCCTCTCTATCACAGCTTTGCAAGGTCTACAAACTGGGTGCCCTCGTCTGTACCAAGACATAGTGTTTTTCCGGCCAGTATCGCGTCCAGAACGCATGCTGCAACATGTTTATCTTTCAGCACCGCATTTTCACTTCTCGCATCAATCACAACCACCCTTCCTGAGTTCGTAACGATAATTGAGACATATTCGGTGACAATGAGGATTTTCACAACACAGAAGCTCTCTCCTTCAAATCTCCACTTCTTTTCTGTTTTGTACCTCAGATCCAGATGCGTAACGAAATTTCCAAATCCTCCAAATATTATCGCGTCGTCTTTTGCCGCAATAACCTCCACTGGCTCTGCCTCTCCTGTTATGTGCACCGCTTTCATGTTCGGCAGCGAAAGAACCACGACTTTTCCGTTCTCGTGCCCAATAATCGCGATCTTCCATTTTTCGTCTATTTTCATCGATCTTATATCCGTGTCTTCCTCTACTGCGTATCTTCCTAGTACGTGTCCAGTGCTAGATGCGAATATAATAACGGCTTTTGCAGATGCCGTCGCCACTTCTTTCTCCCCGACCTCTATTGATACGATCTCTGATCCGTGTCCCGCGTACACCATCTGCTGCGTCCTCTCCTCCGCTACGGGCTCTCTACACGGAAATTTCTCAACTAGTCCAAGGGCTGTTCCAACGTACAAATTTTCTCTGTGCGGATCTAGCGCTGCGCATGTCACATCTGCGTGTGTTTCTACTAAGTGGACCTCTTTTTCTGCTCTGTTCTCGCGCTGTACCGTGTTTATCTGCGCAATAGTCCCGTCCATCGTCACAGCCACCACCTGCGTGCTCTTCGTAAACCCAACGAATACAACCGAATCTGAAAACCCTTCGATCTCTTCGTCGGTTACGTATTCTCCGTTTACCAGCCTGTAGAAAATAACAGAATTATTCCCACCCCCTGCAACTACCATATTAGCATCTCTGTTGAAGTCGAGCGCATATACCTCGTTCGTGAGGGCCCCAGCAGACCCGCTGCTATCCTCCATAAAAAATTTAACCGCGTTTTTTCTTGATCTCCGCACTCCTGAACCAAAGCAGCAATGCGACAGTCTACGCCATCGCAGATACGCGCATTTTACAATAACGCATCTATCGATTTGAAACGACGTGAAGTATGGCCAGCGCTATAGCTCAATTCACTGGCTTTTATTTCTATTTTGAACGTGTATTGCTATGTTGAATGTCATTTCTACACCGAATGTCTATTGCCATGTTGACCATCTAGCATTATATTGACCGTCTACTGCCACATCGACTACCACTTACTATCATAACCATCCACTGCTACACCAACTACCAACCACCACCACCACCACCGACCATCCACTGCCATTTCCGTCGTGTATCCTGCGAGTCCTTAAATACTTCGACCAGAAGAGCCAAAAAAGCCGATCTTTCTGTTCCAGATCACAACTGCCGCCTATAAATACAACTACCGGACCTCCTGTGCGATGTTATTCCCAGACATAAGCATCTCCTCTATAACACTGTCCGTTATTTTTGTGCGCATAATCGGCGGCTTGTAGTACAGCCCCTCCTCCGACACTATCCGAATGATACACGCAAGACACTTCGTGTAGTTCGTTAGAGTGAAGAATCCGTTTTGGAAATTCGAGTTTTTTCTCACAAGCAGCCTCACGCGGATAGAGTTTCCGTCCTCGATCGCGTCCGGCGCAAACACCATCCCCGAAAGCATCTTTTCCTCCTTCACGTACCACTGCAGCCTCTTTTTCAGGTTCAGAAGCGCTTCGTTCGTGCAATTCATCGACAGGTTCAGCGTTATGCTCCAGTACTGCGAAATAGACCTCCTGATGTTCACAATCGGCACCTTGCTTATCACGGTGTTCTGTATTATCACGTATGTGCCTGCCCACGTGATAAAAGACGTGTCAAACAGCCCAACTCTTCTCACCACCATGTTCTGCCCCTTGATGTATACCCGATCGCCGTTATCGTACGGATGCGACACCAAAAGGAAGATAAAGCTCTCCAGGAAGCTGATGCTGCCCGGAAGCATCACGTGCATCGCAGTAAAGTACAAAAAGCTGTTGAGAAACAGATGCTGGAACTTGACCGTTATGAAAAACAGCGCAAAGAAGAAAAACAGCTCTACGCCAAGTAAAAAGCTGTGAAAATGGTTGAGCAGCCTCTTGCAGTCCTTGATTGCGTGGTAAAGATTGTTTCTCTCGAGAGATATCTGCCGAAAAGTCTCAGAAAACGTCGAGTACCTGATTCTCGAGCGCTCTCCGTACGAGATAAGAGAGAAGAGATGCGTTGCCTGCTCAGGCGAGAACTCCCGAAGAAGGGAAGTAACGGAGATCGCACCCTCGACGTCTTCCATTTCCGGCGTGAGTCTCGGCCTGTTCGGGATTCTCAGGCTCTCCCCAAGGTCGTACCCGTACTCCTCGAAAACGGACCCGTCCGTTTCTTCGCTTCTTTTCCAACGGTTGAATATTTCCAAAAGAGGAAGTGGCTTTGGAGGGCCTCTTTTGTAGAAGCTTTCAAGAGTCTCGTCCGTATCTAACTGCGCGCGCGTCGTTTCCGAAGTCGAGTACAGCAGGTACTTCTCTAACTGCAGCACCTCGAGATTGTGTCCGGTGTTCAGCGCTTTGAAAATGTGTCTTCTACTTAGCCCGTACACGGTCTGTAAAAAGATACCCATGGATAGCGAAAAAAACCCCAGGATAAGAAGACTGAACCGTTCGGAGATAGCAAACGGGTACGTAAGAAGGCAGCAGAGAGCGAAAAGACGGAATCTAACGCGGTAGAACACGAAACACGGAACTGGACTCGCGCCTTTTCCGTAGACGCGGGGAAGGATGAAGAACAGAAGCAAGAAGCTGAGGAGCCAGTTTACCAAAACGCTTTTTAAATCGACGCTTTTCTTGTTTAGAAGCAGAAATCCAGCGGTGTTCAGAATTTGCGCTGTTCCAACCAGGCCCACAAGGAAGAAACTCCACCTGCTCATAGTAAACAAATATTTTGCGTATTTGTTGGCCGCAGGGTGTTAGGGAATAATTTTAATAAGTGTAAGTGCAGGGTTACCTTCTCGGCTTTATTAATGAACGATGAGTAGTGCTGGCAGTAGATGTCTTTTAGCGTTAGGATGTGTCTGCACCATTAGTCAAGTTTAGCTGGTTGGGGATGAGATGGATGTAAGGGTGGCAGGGATGGTGTTGGTGAGGTTGGGATATTGGTGAGATTGGTGGTATGGATTATATTGGTCGTATTGGTGATATCGGTGGTATTGCTGCTATGCTATCACATCATCACCACCACTACCCCCACCCCTACACCACACCACACCACACCACATCACCACCATTCAACGCGGCTATAGTTCGCTGTGTACGCTTCTTTTTCTGCTTCGATTGTTTAATATATTTGTACCCTGGAAACCTGCTGGCCTATTAATATTAGTTTTTTTAGCAAACACTATGGAAGAGACAAACACAACCACAGCCATATTGGAGGAAAAGAGAACAAACAGCTACAAGGTGATATATCCGCAAGACGAGTGCGTGACCGAGCACATAGACGTGGAAAACACCGTCGTGGGGCTGTCTAAGTCAAGAATGGACGAGCTGAACATATTTCAGGGAGACACCGTCTTAATCAAGGGGAAGAAAAGGAAAGAGTCGCTGTTCGTTGTGAAGCGGATGGAGATACCGGACGACAAGGTGGTTCTTGTGAGATGCGGGTGCGAAAACCTCTTTGTGAGAGTGGGAGACTACGTGAAGCTGTACAGGCTGACAGAAGACGTCATCATCGTGAAAAGAGCAACGATACTTCCTGTGAGAGAAGACCTCGAAGGAGTGCAGCTGAAGGTGTACGACGACCTGCTGAAAGAGTATTTCGAGCAGACAGTCAGGCCGATACACGTTAACGACGTGATAGTGATCAGAAAAAACAGGGTCTTCCGGTTCAAGGTAACGCAGGTAGAGGCAGAGGGGCACAAGTACGGAATAGTTGGAGAACACACGGAAATATTCTGCGATGGAGAGATCAGCGAAGAAGAGCTGAACGCAGAGAAGAACCTTATCGGGTACGACGACATCGGAGGGTGCAGAAAGCAGATGGCCAAGATCAGAGAGCTCGTGGATCTTCCGCTAAGACACCCGATACTGTTCCAGAAGCTTGGCGCAAAGCCGCCCAGAGGGATTCTGATGCACGGGCCACCAGGAACAGGCAAGACGCTGATTGCAAGAGCGGTCGCAAACGAGTCAGGGGCGTTTTTCTATCTGATCAACGGTCCAGAGATTATGTCGAAGCTCTCCGGAGAAAGCGAGAACAACCTGAGGAAAGCGTTCAAGGAGGCGGAAAAGAACAGCCCAAGCATCATATTCATCGATGAAATAGACGCAATTGCGCCAAAAAGAGAAAAAAGCCAGGGAGAAGTGGAAAAACGCGTGGTAAGCCAGCTTCTCACGCTGATGGACGGACTGAACTCGCGCGCCACAGTTATCGTGATAGGAGCAACGAACAGGCCGAACAGCATAGACCCGGCGCTCAGGAGATTTGGAAGATTCGACAGGGAAATAGAGATCGGCATTCCGGACTTCACAGGAAGGCTTGAAATTATGAGGATACACACGAAAAACATTCTGCTTGCGAAAGAAACAGACATCGAGAAGATCGCAAAAGACACGCACGGGTACACGGGAAGCGATCTCGCGTCGCTGTGCTCGGAAGCAGCGCTGCAGCAGATAAGAGAGAAGATGCACCTGCTGGACTTAGACAGCGACACGCTCGACATAAACGTTCTGAACTCGCTAGCGGTGACGCAGCCGAATTTCGAATACGCGATGAGACACACAGACCCAAGCTCACTTAGAGAAACGGTGCTGGAGGTGCCAAACGTGCTGTGGAGCGATATCGGAGGGCTGGAGAGCGTGAAACAGGAGCTGCAGGAGATGGTGCAGTACCCGGTGGAGTATCCAGAGCTCTACAGAGAGTTCGGAATGAACCCTTCGAGAGGGGTGCTGTTCTACGGGCCGCCGGGATGCGGAAAAACGCTGCTTGCGAAGGCTATCGCGAGCCAGTGCAACGCGAACTTCATCTCGATCAAGGGGCCGGAGCTTCTGACGATGTGGGTTGGAGAGAGCGAAGCGAATCTTCGGGAGATTTTCGACAAGGCAAGGGCAGCATCGCCGTGCGTGCTGTTTTTCGACGAGATAGACTCGATTGCGAAGGCGCGAGACGGGGGACGCGACAGAACGGGAGGCGGCGTAACGCAGATACTGAACCAGATGCTGATTGAAATGGACGGAATGAACGTGAAAAAGAACGTTTTTGTGATTGGCGCAACGAACAGGCCGGACATTCTCGAGCCAGCGCTGCTGAGGCCTGGAAGACTCGACCAGCTGATATACATCCCGCTGCCAGACCAGGAGTCTAGGCTGAGCATCCTTAAGGCGAACCTGAAAAAGACCCCCCTGCACGCGTCGGTTGATCTTGTGGAGATAGCGAAGAAGACAGAAGGGTTCTCGGGTGCAGATCTAACGGAAATATGCCAAAAAGCGTGCAAGCTCGCAGTGAAGGAGAGAGTTGAAGACGAGATAAGGAGGAAAAAAGAGAAGCAGCAGGAGATGGAGATAATCGAAGAGAAAGACCCGCGAGAAGATAAAAAAGAAGAAAAAACAGAGGAAAAGAGGTACAGCCTGACGCCAGAGCATTTTTCAAAGTCTCTGAAGACGGCGAGAAGAAGCGTGAGCAGAGAAGAGAGCAGGAAGTACGAAGAGTTCCAGGAGAGGTTCAGAGGCGAAGGGATCGATATAGGAAGAAAGGTAGGAGGTGAGAAGGAAGAGAGCCATCGCGAAGGAGATAACGACTCCGATTTTTACGAATAGGCGCAGAAGCTTGATACGGGGTGGTAATGAGGTGGGGGTGGTGGTAGTGGTGATGATGGTAGTCATGATAGCAGGGATAATGTTAGGGATGATACCGACGGTGCTATTCATGATAGCAGGGACCATACTAGTCATGATGCTAGTCATGATGTTACGTTCGATTATATCTCTACAATTAAATCTTTGCTTGTAGTTATGAGCTGTTTTTGTAATTGCAAATGGGACGGATGGGATGGGAGGAGTTCTTCGCAATCTCAGTGGTCTTTGTGATATTGGTACTAAGATAGAGTAATTAGTGCGTGTTAGGTACCAGCGCATTTCGTGAAAACTCGATGGTGTTGGAATTTTAGCATTAGGGGATTTAAAATAAAAACATCTGAAGAAATTTATTTTTCATGAAGGAAAAGATTCTTGTGATTGCTGGAGCAAGCGGGTCTGGTAAGACGACAATAGTCAAGAGCCTTGTGGAAAAGTACCCAAACTACTTCGAGATCTCTGTGTCTTACACCACAAGAGCGCCGAGAGCGCAGGAGGTCAACGGAAGAGACTACCACTTCATAACAAGGGACGAGTTTGAAAAAAAGATCGAGAGAAAAGACTTCGCAGAGTACGCGGAATATGCGGGAAACTACTACGGAACAGAGCTCGACGTAGATCGGGTCAAGGAGAACAAGAAAATCAGGATTTTAGAGATCGAGAAAAAAGGCGTCGAAAGCGTTAAAAAGATGGAAATACCCGCGAAATATCTGTACATATATTCGCCCATAAACGCGCTACATAAAAGAATCTTACAGAGAGCGTTTATATCGGAAGACGAGCTGAGCAAGCGCCTGATGAAGGCCGCCGAAGAGAACGCGTTCGGAAAAAGCGGAGCGTTCGACAAAGTCGTCGAGAATATCGATCTGGAAGAGGCTTTTGAAGAGGTCATCAGATTCGTAACGGAAGTTTTCCCGGAAATCGAAGATTAGTTCTCGATAGGGACGAGTTCGCACGTGTAGCTCGCGGTATGCACCGGTAGCCCTTCTAATAAACGTGCTATTCCAAATTTCCCCGAAATGTTACGCAGCGTGGTACGATGGTACGCAGCGTGATATGCAGGGGTATATCTTTTACGAACTCTGCTCCACCTGAATAGCTACAACGATTACAGCCACACAGTCCTTTATTCAAAATTCTCCCTTTGTACCTTTATTAATAACGCACGTAAATCGGTTGGTGAATAACACTGAAGCGGAAAACCAGTCTCTAGTGCGTGGATAAATTTGCACACCTCATATCAAGGACTAAAGATATGTATTAAAAATTATTCACTTAAATACCCGATGATAAACAAAATTAACCGCCAAATGCTAAAAAACTCGCATCCCTCCAATTCGCTATCACCACGTGGCCTCGGGATTTTCGCAGTCGAGGAAGAAGGTCTCGTAGCGTCCGCCGCAGTGCGTCTGCAGCATCTCCCGCAGATCTCCGAGCGCTCGCTCTATCGCCTCCCTCGACGTGTGCTCCAGCCCCTCGACCACCAGGCACATGCTCTTCGTCTTCTCGGTGATTTTGCTCTTCTCAGACTCGCGGTAGTTCCACGACCTGCACAGCACCTCCTTATCGTCTCTGTAAACGATTTCTCCCTTCTTGATCGTCTCTGTTTTATCTCCGAGCATCACGAACTTCTCGCTGCCGTCTGCTACCGCTAGGACGATGGTGCCGTCCACAAGATCGCAGTCGTCGCCTCCCACTGGTACCGTGTGCTTCACTGATATTCCGTTGTAGATATCCACCACTGTGCTTATTTGGGGAAGTTCCTTGCCCTGGACAACGCGGCGGCAGAGCGCCTCCACAGAGCATCGGTGCTGGTTTGGCTTGAAGCCGAATTTGCGGTACGCCTCGCGCCAGTCTTCGATTCGGGGACAGCGCGCGAGCTCCTCTACCGTTGGACACAGGCCGGTGAAGGTTTTCTCGACGTTGCGCATCCAGTTGGTAACCTCTGCAGGTGTTTCTTGCGTGTTGCGGATGTCTTTGGCGACGAGGACTCCGAGTTTCACGTGCGGAAACATCTCCCTAACCTCAGGGCTGATCGTTAACTTCATGAGCTAAAAAATTTTTCGAAATATATGGTGCTGCCGCAGATTTTCTTGTGGCAGGTATGCGGGGTGGTATAGAGGGTGGCATATAGGATGGTACGTGGGGTGGTATGTGAAGTGGTACCTAGAATGGTACACAGGATGGTACACGATTTTGCGTACCCCTTTTATTTACCATTCACATGCATATTTCACTCGATCTGTTCTGTATAATCAGACACCACTGCGTAGATCACATTAGACCACAGGGCTATTGGCTAATTTTATTGGTAATATTCGCGAATTTAGTTTTAAAAATTCATGAAGAAGACGCTGATGTCGCAAGCGTGTGGGCTGCTGCTCGAAAATCTCGCGCGGCTAAGGGAAAGAATAGAGAGAAACGAAGTTTCTACGTATAAAGAGATGATAGATAGAAAGACAGAACAGGAAGCGGGAAAGTTGGAGGCGTGCCAAAAAACAGTCGAAAAAGATATAGCCAGGATGGGTATTATTATCGAAGGGGAGAAGGTGAGGGAGAACGCGGAGTTTATCAGACAGCTGACCAGCGTTCTAACACACCTGGAAAGCTGCTCGCTGTACTACCAGGGGATGGCAGAGATATGCGCGCCTGTTGTGTACGCAGGGGTGAAGGAAGAGGAGCCGGAGGAAAGAACAAAGGAAAGCTGTTTTTTGCTGCTCGAGGCGTTCACTCTTCCTCTTGTAGATAAGGAAATGGAGAGGTACATCGAGTACGAGAAGATCATGAGAAACCTGCCGGGGTACAGAACGAAGTACCCGGACATCCCGAACGAAGAGATATGGGACTTTTATGTGGAGGGAGACTCGGTGCTTCTGTGGTTTTCGAGATACTTCGAGTTTAAGGATCTTGTGAAGATATACGCGTTCTTGATGAACGAGCCGATATACGCGCCGTTTCTGTTTTTTATTGCAGCAATCGACGAGATACGGGAGAAGCAGAAAGCGTGCAGGTTCAGCGAAGAAAAGAGCGATAAGAAACGGCCCAGCGTTGAAGAGTATGTGAAAACAGCAAAGACGCTAACCAGCGAGTACAAGAGCGAGTTTGAGAATAGAAGAAGAACAGACACTCTTGTTGTTTTTGGAGTGGTCAGCGTGGCGGTGGGCATGGCTGCGGCGATCTACATGGCACTGGACAGAAAGAAGTAAGCAGAGCGGAGGGCTGCGGTTGTTTGGGCGTTCTGTAATCCTTTGGCACATTTTTGCCAGACTAGGCAATTATCCTAATAAGGTAAATTTCAGGACATAGTTGCCCAATTGGGAAACTTATCAGGCACCATAAGATCCGCCAATCTGACACAGAGATCTGCTTTAATTAAATTCAGGCCGCTATCTTTTTCGAGCACTCGGTGAGCTGCGTGCAGTGGAAAAATCGAGCTATTCTGGACGTCAGAACTATCCAGAACAGTATTTCTCGCATAAACAACCCAATATTTTTATTCAAAAGACGCTTTTTCGTGCTATTTCTGCTTTTATCGGCCACTCTTATCTCGCTAAACTCTTCGTACAGCCGCAAAAACCCTCTTGCACCTGCAAAACGCGTCTGTCCCATCTTCAGCATTTCTTGAGTATTAAAAGCCCCTCCTTCGGGGTGTAGTTCTCCACGTGCGTGATGTGTGCAAACCGGCTCAACGAGAACTCGTACAGATCCCCCTGCTGCGAAATAAGAACAAAAAAATCGTCCACCACAGCGCCGTCCTGCATTTTTATCGCCCCCACCCTTGTCTCCTTTACCTCCTCTAGAACCACCCCCTCTTGCGTTTTCTCTATCCGTATCACAATCGGCGCGTCTTCGGTGATCACGACAAGAGTGTCCGCCGTGGCAAGAATCTTTTTCGCTCTGCAGACCCCTCCCCCGATGTTGAGGATGCTCGACGCGTCTTCCACTTCTGGCACGCTGGTCAGATCAAACGGCACAACCTCGCCTGTTTTGAGAATGTACAGGGAGACTTTTTCTGTTACCATGTCGTATATCGAAAGGTACGCGTCGTATCCGCCTGCGAGAACGTACCGGTTGAAGAGAACGCACAGCGCGGCAAGGGGGCGGGCGTGCGCCAGAACGAACTTCTCGATCAGGTACGGCGGGTTTTTGTGGGTGATGCGCACTTTGCTGTCCTTGTCGACCGTTACGATGTAGTGCTGGGCAGCGCAGAGGTCTGTGATCATGGAAATCGACCCGAAAAGAGCCTCTGACGCGTCTGGCGCCTCCGGGGAGATCCTGTAGACGGACCCGAGGCGGTCGGACATGTATATCGTCGTGGAGGGCGCGCCGGATCTCTCCTTCGGCGGCTTTGTCTCCAGAAAAAGCTTCGTCGGAATTTTTGGAACTTTCCCAATTTCTGTTACCGAGCCGTCAACTACCTTGAAAAGCTTCTTGTCTTCCGTTACAACGTATTCGCGCGCCACGAGGATCGGCGGGCTTTTCATTTTGAGTCTTTTCGTTTCGTTTTTTCGAACAACTGTGACAGACTCGCCCGTGAGAACCAGCGTGCAGCAAGAAGCACAGGAAATACTGCTGAGCATTGCGCAGCAAACAAATTTGCAAATAAATATTCAGGTGCAGGTGGCGTGCCGCGCTTCTTTCTGCGCTTTTGGCGGGAGGCGGGCGATTTGGCGGTTTTATTTAGCGCCCTATGCGCTGGCGGCGCGCTATCGGCCTCCTCGTAGAAGGGTCGTTTTCAACCCGCCTTTTCCAAATCGGGAAAATTGCCTAATTGATTTAGGAGGCAGAGCGCGAGGCAGACCTCCAAGGCTTCCATTTCGCTCTGCGCTGTCGGCGCACATTGGAGGCGCTAGTAAAGAACAGGCTGTGCGAGAAATAGCAGAAAGACAAGCAAGCTGCTTCCCGCGTCATGCTGTGCTGAGAGCTGTTTCTTGTTGCAAAACACCAAATTGAAGCGAATACAAGCAGATTTTGCACATTGGAGAGCGCCAGCTGGCTCCCTGTTTTTTATTTTTCTGGTTTATTCCGCAAGCCTCCGGTAACTTTTGTCAATAAACTACGGAAGACTTTTTTACTAAATTTTCACAGAATCACCTGGTCGTCCTGGCTGTGAATGGCATCGAGACAACAAGTGAGCACACCCGAGGGTACCAAAGGAGGCCCAAGGGTGCCGTATCGCGGAACATCATGGATCTTATCTCGGGATGACATGGGCACCAAATAACCGACAGCCACTTCTAGCACCCTCTATGGGCCAAGCATGTGACTTATCAAGCATCCCATCTAATGAAGATCCAGTAACACCAGCAACGCAAACAATACTCCATCTACCATTCATCTATCCTTCATCACCACCTACTACCATCCATCTCTCATCACCACCAATCCAACCCCTCTATTTACTCTAACGACACCACCTACTACCATCCACCTTTTATTCTTCCTATCTCCCTGCAAGCACTGATAAATACACACCCATTCCATCTCTCCACCACCCCACCACTCCATCTCTTCAATACTGCACGCTTTCTGGTGCAATCACAGAGCTTGTGTTCTCCTCTGTCCTTGTGTCGTCTTCTTCGGGAATCTTCTCCGCGCCTGTTCTTCCGTACAGCCTGGCGTACACCCTGTACGCTGTCTCAAGCTTTTTGCTCAGCGACCTGTTCAGCATCTTGAGACTATCTATCACCTCCTTCCGTTCCCTTTCCATTTCCTCCAGCGCCCTGACCTCTTCTCTCTTCTCCTCGAGCTCTGCCTCCAGGTGCGCGCTTCCGCTGAGCGCCTCTTCCTTCTCTATTTTCACCGCCTCCAGCTCCGACGCAAGCGCTGTTTCCGCTTTTCTCCTTTCCTTCGCCTCTTCAAACCCTCTTTTTATTATCTCGTTTGCCTTTCTCAGGTCTTCTTCAAGAGTCCTGTGCTGTTTTTCCTTCTCTCGCAGCTTTTCCTCCGTCTCTTTAGCCCTTGCCACCTTCTCAGCTCCTGCCGCAGCCTCGGATGCGATCTGTTCGTACAGCCGCACGTATCGCGCAAGGTCCTCCGAGCTCTTCGCGTTCTTTTCTCTGCGCTCTTTTGCCTCCTGCTCCAGGGCGTTTCTCTCTTTTACCGCTTCTTTCGCGGTTTTTCTCGCCTCTTCCAGCTCTTCCTCAAGCCTTCTGGCTCGGTCGCTCGATATCTGCGTTTTTCTCTGCGCTTCCTCTTTTAGATACGCGTTTTCTCGTCTGTATCTCGCGTTCTCCGTTTGCAGCTCGCCCAGTACTTCGGAAACGTAGCTTTTGAACTGCTCTTCGCCCATCATTTTCACCGGCAGCTCTATCTGCACAATGTTCTTGAAGTCGCTTCTTTCTAGCACCTTCAGGCTTGCGCTACTTAGCAGCAGCACCAGCCGCCCCTCCTTCGCTTTTTCGAGCATTTCCGCAAACTTCTTGACAAATCCCAAGTACTCCACGCGTATCCCCTGCTCCAGCTTCATTTTTTCGTACCCGCTCTCCTCAACCCGCGAAATCAGCACGTTGAACAGGTCGCTTTCGTCGATAAGCCGCACCTCCATGTGCGCAGGCTTCCTCAGAAGCTCGCATCTAACCTCTTTTACGCCCCCTTCCCTGTCAAACGCCTTTAGAACGTCTCTAAACAGCACCTCCCCGCTCATTTAAATTTAAATATGGCAAACAATCGATTATTTTATGAATAGGGTTGTGCTCGTCGACCTAGAGGACAAAGAGGCCACAATAGGAGAGGAAGAAAAACAGAAAAGGAGAAAGACATCGGAGCGGTACGACTCGGAAGACTCGTTCTATGAAGAAGACGAAAAACCCGAAAAAGGAGAAACGGACTGCAGGTACGAAAACTTCTACTGCGTTCAAGGAGACTCGCTTGCCCCTGCAGAGAGGCGCAGCGAAGGAAGAGACGAGAAAAGCGAAAAGAAGAAGGAAAAAAGAGAAATCATAAGAGAAAAGTTCGTGGACGAGAAGGAAAAGCTCGTTAGAGAGCTAGAGAGCGTGCCCGAGAGCCGAATAGAGGAGGTTATCGAGCGCCTTGTGGTTCTGGAGGTAGTTACAGAACAGGAGCCAAGCGCAGAGATGCTTGTGCGCTCGATAAGAGAGACAACCGAGCAGGCGTACAATACGACAGAGGATATAGTCAGAAGAACGTTCGCAAAGGAGAGATTAGAAAAGATAGTGGAGAGTGTAAAAAAAGAGATAGAGGCGATCGAGGAAGAGATAAAAAGATGCATAGGAGAAAACGAGAGCGCAAGCAGTATGGGGCAAGAAGGAGGAACGGGAGGAGACGCGGAGGGAAGTTCGAAGATTAAATTCAACGATAGTTTTATGGAGATACTGTCAAACTATACGGATAGGGAGTACATAGTGTTTTACATGAACCTGTACCTGTCCGGGAAGAAGCGGGTTCTGGAGCACTCGGTGAAGAAGAACATATTTATCAACCTGAGAAAGCTGTTTCCGCCGGACATCAGAGAGAAGGTCATGTCGCTAGGGAAAAAAATCGCGGTGCATTTCCTAAAGAAGACAAAACAGCCCAAAAAAGGAAAAACAGAAAGAGAACAGGAGGCGGAAGCAGGAGAAGAGAGGGCAGAGGGAAGCAGCGTAAAAGAAAGCAGCAGGGAAGAAGGAGAAGGCAGGGGCGAGAGCCAAACAGGAGCGCAGGAGATTTTTGAGGAGGGCGCAGTTTCTGACGCATGCACGCCCAGAGAGACGCAGGAGGACTTTTCATTCGATATCAAGTTCACACAAGAAGAGGCTGGAAAAGAGGCCAGAGAAAAGAAGCAGGCACCCGTGATAAACAGCGCAGAAACAGACTCCCTGAACTACTCGAGCTCTTTTTAGAGCAGGCAGGGGGTGCGGATGTGGGGGTGTGATGTGGGGGTGTAGTGATGGATATGGTAATAGATATGGTGATGGCAGTAGATATGCTGATGGTAATGGCAATAGGTATGATGATAATGATAGTGATAATGGTAATGATAATGGTGATGGACAGAAAGGACAAGCAGTACTAAATAAATGATGAACACTACTGTTGGTTGATCGGATGTGCTGGCAGATCTTCAACATACTGTAGGCGCAAAGACAACTTCTCAGCTTTATTTCTTTGGATAGCCCTGTAGTACTGATATACTAAGAAAATGTCCCAATAAGGAAATTCTCAGATACCACTGTGCGATAAAGCATGAGGGATTAGAATGGAAAAGAGGTGGTAAGGCGATAGGTACAGGTCTCTTAATAACCCCATTCGCATGGCGATAACCCTTACCATCCCGTTGAATCATATTCGATACGTCTTCTTTGCCATTTCAATCAGGCGTAATTTCACCTCTAACGACCCGCCCTCCCTTTTCTACTCCGCTCATCCAAATGCTATTGCCTCGGTCACCTGCCGTAGGTGGCGCTCCTGTAGCTCAGTGGTAGAGCACGGCACTTATGGGTGGAATGTCTCCTGTGCTTTGAGGCTGTTACAAGCTGAGTCATGCCGGGGTCGTGGGTTCAATCCCCACCGGGAGTATTTTTTAAGTTTCTGCTTTTCAGCGCCGCGTACATCTCCGCCACCTCTGCGTCCTCTGGCCGGTACCTCCTGCACAGATGCAGAAACACCGTCTCCAGGTCCTCTGCGCGCCCTTCGCAGATCACTCCCCGCGCAAGCGCGTCTCCCACGAGCTTCATCAGCGCTGCGTCCGCAAGGCTCGTGCTCCTCGCGTACTCTCGAACAGCCACCGGTAGATCCTCCGGCGTGCACGTCAGAGACAGCATCACCCGCGCCGCTGACGTCTCTTCCGAAGTTTTTTCACCCCTGTAGAAACCCTCTATCTCCTCTTCTCTAACTATTCGCGTAACTAATTCTGTTTCTAACGCTGTTTTTGAAACGCCGTAAGACGCTGCCTGTTTGAGAAGTCCCGCAACTGTTTTGTGGACGCGCGGGTCTTCCAGCGCTCCTTTTGCAGACGCTAGAACAAGATGCAGCTTTGCCGTTGTGATTAGCGCTTCCTGGCGCTCTTGGTCGTTTGGGGATCGTGGCGCGTCCTCAGGGACGGAAAGCTCTTCTGGGACACTTGCGCCTGTCAGGATGTAGCGCAGAAAAACGACGTAGCACTCGATTACTTGTGCGGCGTGTTCTGATGCGCTAATTTTTGGAGCGTCTCTGTTCTCATTTTGGTTATTGCGGGTGTTTTTATCTGCTGGTGGCGCTAGATCTTCGATTGCGCTGGTATTTCCGTATTTGGAAATGAGGTTTTTCACGTGGGTTATGCCCTCTGCGTGCACTGCTCTGCGGATCTCGTGGGCCTGCGCGTATTTTCTGTACCTCTCCAGGACGGTACGCTCTGTTCTATTTAGATCTTCTTTTGAAATGGCGTTGATTCTGTCCTCTGCGAGTGCGAGGTTCTGGGACTTAATGTACAGGTATATTTCGAATAGCTGTGCAGTTCTCAGCTTTTCTGGCTCTGCTTGCTTATCGGTGCTTTTTCGCGCGATTTCTGTGCGTATCACGTCCTGGACTATCTTTAGCGCGTATGTGTATTTCTTCTGGTGCGAGAGAGCCTCTGCGAGGGCTATTTCGAGCCTGTACGTTTTTTGTTTCGTGAGCAGCTCTTTGCACCGCATCTCCATTTGGTGCCATCTTTTGGTCTCTCGCAGGAGCCGCAGACTCAGCGCGAACAGGTGTGTTTCGTTCCGGTATACTCTTCCTCTGAGATACTCTTCGAGGATCACCAGTGCTTCGTCTCTTTTTCTGCTCTTGCTTAGATAGTGCGCGAGATCTCCGACTAGATAGTAGTCGTTTTTTCTTTCTTGGTGCAGGTCTCCGAGACCTGCAAGCGCTGTGGCGCAGCTGTCTTTTTCGTAGCTGGTAACGCTGTTCATGTGTCTCTGGTAGTGGTTCGTTCTGTCGACGGGGTGCCTGAACATATCGAGCATTGTTGTACGCGAAATTTCCTTGTTTCTAAGCGCGTGTTCTGAATATTCGCTGAAGTACTCCTGCTCTGATGCGTCTTTTGGCGCGGTACTGCTGCTATTTTCACATTTAGATGGGGTGGACTTGAGGAGTATGATTCTGTTGAGATATTCTGTTAGGAACTTGGCGTATCCGTATATCTGGTCTAGTTTTTCGGATATCTCCTGGTCGATGGAGAGTTCGCTGCTGCTTCTGATCTTTCTTCTGATCGATTGAATCGGGCGCTCTGCGTTCATCAGGATCGTAAGTCCTTTATCCGCTCGGCCGTGTACGATATTCTCATGTGCAGATAAGAGGCGAACGGACATTTCGTCTATTTCCATTATCAAGAATAGCTTTTCGTACGGGACTATATCTCTGGACGCTTCGAATAGGTCTGTGCTTCTTAGGCTGTGTTGGACGTAATCTGTGTTTTTGGAGTCTACACAGGCGTGTTCGCCGTTGATATTGTGTAGATTGGATAGATTTGGTAGATTGTGTAGATTGGGTATATCACTAACATCACCTACATCACCTACATCACTTATCTCAACTATCAAACCATCCTCACCTACATCACCACCATCACCTCCTCCACAAATATTCCAATCTCCGCTACGCTCTGCCTTTTTTAGGACCTCTTCTATGAACGCAAAGCTCGAGATTCTTGCTGCCTCTTCCAAAATAACCATCAGCGCGCTTGCGTCGTGTATCCTGCCGTACTTTTCTCTTATCTCCTCGAGCTCTTCCTCTCCTCTGTACTCTGTGTCCTTTTGCAGCTTCTCTTCTATTCTCTTCTGGTACTGCAGCGCAGATATCATCTGTTTCTTTTTTCTGTAGCTCCTGCCTGTTTCCTCTTCCATCTCCGCGTACATCTCGTAGCACACCGCCTTCTGCTCTTTGAACCGCAGCAGCACCACCGTTGGCGATAGAACGTTGTAGAGGAACGGCTTGTACTCGTCCGCGGTCCCTATCACGAGCGGCATGTCAAGGAAGTCCGAAGCCACCAGCTGAACAAAGCTCCTGTGCCTCTCAAGCGGCACTCCGAATCTTTTTCCTTTCATGACGCCCTCTGCGAACCCTTCCAGATACTTTCCGTCTACGTACACTTTCATCCCGAGGTAGAACACGAAGTTCTCGAAGATCTTTTCGACCAGCGCTTTTTCCTCTTCTTCTCCGCACTCCGCGGCGTATCTTATGTATTTTTCTGTCTCTTTCTGCTCGTCCACAAGGTTTCTGATGTTTTTGGAGATCTCGGACCGCGGGCGCGAGAACCCCCCTGTTTCTACAAGCGTTTTGACGCAGCTTGCAAAGTCCTTTAGTCTCTGGTCTACGTACTCTGCTATCACGTCTAGCTTCTCGCGCTTTTCCAAATCGAGCTTATCTGTGTCCTCTGTGCCTATGTTGAAGTTTTTTTCGAAAACCTGTCTGTACTTTTCTATTTTTGCGTACCGAAGCATTTCCAGCAGGTACATGAGATATTTCTTTGCCTGCTCCGATTTGTTTTGTTCTCTGTATATCTCGGCGACTCTTGCGACTATTTCCTCCTCTTTGTTCTGCTCTTCTTCGCTTTTTTCGAAGTGCTTCTTCTCTTCGACCAGAACCCTTCCGATGCCTTGCACGATTTCCAACTCGACCTCTTCTGCGTTCGAACACTTTCTAGCTCTTTCGTACGCTCTTAGCGACTCTTCGTACTCTTTATCTTCGGTGTGGCAGTATCCAAGGTACACGTACACTCTTGCATCGTCCTCCTCTATTTCAATGTACTTTTTGCACTGGTCTTTTGCCCTCTGGATCTCTTTGCCCTTGATTGTCTTCAGTATCTCCTTTCTCTTTTCCCTCATAAAAATATTTTGAAAAGGTGCGCGTACTAGTTAGATATGTGGTGGTGGACGTGGGTTGTGGAGATGGTGGATATGGGTTATGGTGGTGGAGGATATTGGTTGTGATAGTATTGGGTATATTTTGTAGTAGTATTGGATATAACTCGCATTGACGCTGTGGATGACTCGCATCGACGCTATGTATAACCCATAAGGTGGATATATCTTATGTCTGTACCATATTGTTGGACGTGAGAGCTGTTTATTCGCTTTTGGATGCAGCGCTCGATTTCCTCTTGAAGTGGTTTTTCGTGTGGTACCTGCTGAACGCCTTAAAAACAAGCCAGAACACAGGCGCTACTCTCCAAACGAAATAGTCCTTCAGCGAGTGTATCTCTGTAGACTGCGAGAAAAACCTTGTGATGATATCTGATATAACGACTTCCGAGCCTGGAAGCGAGTTGAGAAGGTGCTTGGCTCTGTTTTCTGCGCTTGTTTCTGGGCCTCTCGACGCGCCTTCGATCTTTTTCGTTATTTCCGGCTTTGTCTTATCTTCTTCTGCTAGCCCCGGGCTGTCTATGGTTGAGACGTAGTAGATGGCGAGATCTAGGCCTTTTATCTTCGACTCTTCTTTTACCGCTTCGAAAAACGACCGGAGAGCGGCTTTGGAGGGAGAGTACGCCGCATACCCTGCGAATGAGTGGTAGGCGAGCGTAGATGCGATAAAGACCATTTTCTTCCTGTTTTCTGCGCTGCATCTTGGCAGAAAGTGCAAAAACACGCGCACAGCTCCATAAAAATTCGTCTCCATGCACTTTTGGATCTTTTCGACCGTTATTTTTTCGGCAAGGGCTGGGATGCAAATGCCTGCGCAGCAAAAGACTATCTGGCACTCCGTGGAAATTGCTTCGACAGACCTCTGATCGGTTATATCGAGTGTTTGCGTTGTTAGGCCGTGTTTTTTTTCTAGATCGCTAAGTACGCCGCTGCTTCGCGATGTAATAGTGACTTCGGCGCCTCTTGATTTTAGATCGAGCGCTAGCGCTAGCCCAAGGCCGCTGCTACCCCCAACAATCAGTACTTTCTTGTCTCTGTAGCTACTTTCACCCCTGTTTCTTCTATATACACAGAACAAGAGGATACTGAACAGGCAGACTCCTATTGACAAAACAACATACATGCGACTTATTAATAACCAAAAGGTGTGCAGGCTATTACTAATGACTAAAAGATACTTATTAAAAATTACTTACTCGTCACACTCTACGAAAGAAATAAGGCGAGAGAACGACCCTGTACCTCCAGTACCTTGAAGATCTGCCAGCACATCTCACACAGATCAGTAGTAGCTGTGATCTATTGGAAATGTAGGCCGTGGGGGCCTTCTGCAAACTATTCAGTTAGGTACCCCAGGAGCCGACTCTGATCAGTTCGGGATATCAACAGAGTGGTAAGGCGTGTTTGGAATGTCGATAGGCTGATTAACCTCTCCAACTATCACCTCACCTATCACCTTACGATCTCATCTTATCAACCTATCCATTACTCCACCCCACCTATCACCCCACCACCTCTTTACCGTTACATCCCCTGCTGTTTTATCGCACACTGGTGCCCTGGGAATTTCCTTATGAGGACAGCTACCTAATCTGGTAAAACCACGCCAACGAGCTACACGTCGCTCCAACACAGATCTGCCTGTACAATCCATCCCGCGACCTGTACCCACCGCGCGTACGCCGCATCTTTACTCTCTGATCCTTTGTAACTGACAGGATGAAAATTTTCTTATTTATTTTTATTTTTTGCTCCCAGTAAATGGCGCTGAGATTCACTGAGGCTGCGGACATGCAAGACATCATTCGTATATTCAGCACGAACATAGATGGAAGATCGAAAATAGTCAGGGCATTAACGGGAATTAAGGGAATCGGTCTGAGGGTGGCGACTCTTGTCTGCAAGAAGGCTGGAATAGACGAAAACCTCCGAGCTGGTGAAATGGACCAGAAGAGCTACGACGCAATCACTAAGGTTCTTGAAAACCCCCTTGAATACAACATTCCGAAATGGCTGCTCAACAGACAGCACGATCTTATTACCGGAGAGTACAAGCAGCTCATCGCAAACCAGGTCGAGGCAGACTACAGGCTCTACCTCGAAAAGGCAAAGAGAGTGAAGCACATCAGAGGGCTGAGGCTGCTCAAAGGTCTGAAGGTCAACGGGCAGAGAACAAAGTCTAACGGAAGAAAAGGAAAAACAGTTGGTGTTTCGAAGAAGAAATAAACACACATTTCTTGCAAGCTCTCGGATACCGCATATCTCTGCGATTTGATCAGTGTTTGTTGGCAAAATCTTCTTCTATTTCCAAACGCGGAAACATTTCTTTTTTTACGTCTTTGGCGCATTTCAGATACAAACAATCAATAACCCCAAGAACAACGGGAAGAGCCGAGAAGAGACGGTTTCCGATGCAAAAAAGCGCCACCAGGTTGAACGCGTTAAGCGCCAGACTTAGAAAAGATGCGGCTTGAAAAATGCCCAGGTGCACTTTTAGAACAGAGGCCTTCGTTCCGCTTTTGAGGTACTGGTTGATCAAGATGACGCAGATATAGCTCCCGTATAGCACGATGTAGAGGTACAGAAAAGTGTGGAACAGAAAGGCAAAACGAACAACCATCCCCATATTGAGAATAATAACGGTGGAGATAACAGAAGACCCAACGAAGCTGAACAGAGGAAGAGTGGAGAAGACAAGAAGAGGGAGGAACGCCAACATTCTTGTAACAAAACTTGTAAATTAAATATCCAAATCAGGACCAGAACTTCAAATAGAAAGAAAGACAGCACTCGCAATGTAGCTGTTTTTCTGCAGCTCTTTCGCAGGTATTATTTTGGTACGAGTAGGGGGTTGTTCTAGTGATATTCTGGAATTATTCTGATAGCACTCTGGCACCACTCTGATGGTATTATGGTACCAATATGATGGTATTATGATGGTATTATGATATACTTCTTGTACCACCTTTATACCACTCTGGTATTATTCTGGTATTATTCTGGTGTTATTCTGGCGTCCTTATTATGCCACTCATATGCCACACCTATGCCACACCTCTATACCACACCTCTATACCACCCCTATACCACACCCCTATGCCACTCTGGCATCATGAGTTCGGGAGTGTTTCTAGGACTCTTTTCGGCACGACACCTTCAGGCACTATTTCGTATCTGTATGGAAGAAGCTCCTTGTAGGTGTTCTTGATGGTGACATCCGTTACGTTGGTTACGATGGGGATGTCTTTTTGGACCTTTTTCTGGCTTGGAAACAGATACGTTATAAGATAGATAATAGCCGCTGCAATCGAGTCTGGGGACTTTCCTGCAATGCATCCAAGAGACTGCGCTTTTTTTGTGATAGACAGCGCGATCTTTTGGATGTCGATGCTTAGCATCAGATCGGAGCAGAACCTTGCGATGATGTCCTCTGTCGAGACCACCGCCAGCTTGTCTATGTGTGGAAAGATCGCTTTGTAGCATCTTCCTATTTCCTTTTTTGGAACAGCCGTTAGAATACTCATCTCCTTAAATGTCCTGACGAACCCAGCCTGCCTGCACGCTATGTAGATGCACGCCGCAGCCACTCCGTCCATGCTTTTCCCTTTCAGCACCTTCTTCTCCTCCACCGACTTGAACACATACTTCGCCGCGTCAGATATCGTTTTCGAAAGGTTCTTACGCTCGCAGAACGCAGATATCATGTTCAGCCCGTTTATCAGAGCCCTTTCGGGCCCTCTCAGAACGCTTTTCATCTGTACCTTCGAAAGATTGTACGAAGTGTACCCGCCAGAATTCGAAATAATCGTGTCCAACTGCTCTGTGTTGAGAAACGGGTTGTTTGGCCCTCCCACTCTGCTTGGGTTGTCCAGCGAGTCGCTGAACGTTCTCCACTCGCCTCTTTCGTCGATTATTCTCGAGCCAATAGTGCACCCGCACGACCCGCAGACGTTGTACCCGTTTTTGAAATCCTCTATGATGTTGTCTTCCTCTTTGCAGTCTGGGCATTTTTCTTTCTCTACTCGCTTCACTTGCATCTCATTCACCATCTCAAATATTTTAAACAAACAGAGAATATATGGCACCATCACCCCGGGGATTTCAGCTTTATCGCAAAGCTGATTGTTTCAAGGAGGTTTCATCTAGAGGTTATTTATTAGCAGGGGAAGGGAAGATATGCGCGTTCCTTTGCTCTTTTTGCTCGTTGCGGGAGTGTGCGGATACTATTCGGACGTGGACATGGGGTTTTTTCTGATACCAAAAAACAACAAAGAAAACAAAAATTATGCGCTTACCTTATATGGAAGTCATGCGTCTTTTGAAAAACTCGAAAGAGACAAAAAATCGCAGATATTCATTTTGGAAAATCTCGGAAAGAGCTCCCTCTGTCTCAAACACTCCCCGGAGCGCTGTCTGCGGCTTTCCTCGGACATGATCCAGGAAGACGTGAGCTTCTTCAAGAAAAAACTCGAGTGCAAAAACAGCGTGAAAAAGTCCAAAGTGTTCATAAGCTCTAGCCCGTACAAAGATATGTCGATGGTGCGCCTGGGAGGGTGCAAAAGACTCTGCCTCTTTTCGCACCGCCCCTCGGAGCATCTCGAAAGCAGAAACTTCTTCCTGTCACTGGGATACTGCCGCCCTGGAAATCTCAACAACATGTACAAGATAGTATCTGAGGAGATGCTGGACGAGCTTCTTCAGGACCAGGAGGTGCCGGCGGCGGAACCCGCTTTGGGATACTCGACGCAGCCCCTGTTTGGGGACCCTCTTGCGAAGGCGTTGTTTTTGAACCCTCTGGTGCCGCAGAAGAGTTCGCAGAGCAGAGGATCTCTGCTATATAAATATCAGATGTAAATAAACAATGAGAAAAGGCATTCTTCTTAGACGCGCGCTCTTTGTGCTTGCTGCTCTGTGGCTCCTGCTCACGGGGTATAAAGTGTGCAGAAAAGTTTTTACTTTCCTTAAAAGGAAAAAGACGTTTGGTGAAGAGAGGAGCTCTCTGAAAAGCGCTTCTTTGGAAGAGAGGTACTACAGCATGCCAGAAACAAAAAAAGAGAGAAGAGAGCACCTCGGGCGGTCGACGTGGACGCTTCTTCACACCGTGGCCTCGAAGTACCCCGAAAAGCCGACAAGAGAAGAGCAGACGAACATCATCAAGTTCATAGACCTATTAACAAAAATATACCCGTGCGACGAGTGCAGGCCGCACTTCAAGTCTCTGGTGGGCGCTTTTCCTCCAAAGGTCTCTTCTAACGGAGACTTTGCGACGTGGATGTGCCAGGCGCACAACCTCGTCAATAGCAGGCTTGGGAAGCCAGAGTTTGACTGCACGCGTCTCGACAGCAGATGGGACTGCGGGTGCAAGTGATTGGTTCGAGACAGCTGCCATTTTCAGAAGACTTGGGATGAAGTAAAGGGTTTACGATTTACCGTTATTTTGGTGGTGTGGGGGTGGTTTAAGGGTGGCGTATGGTTATTTTGGTATTGTAGGGATTATATGGGATTGGTGTTAGTATGGGCTAGAGTTATTTTGGTATTGTAGAGATGATATGGTGTACGGATGATATGGGCTTATTTTGGCGGCATAAGGATGATATGGCATAAGGATAGTGTAGGGGTGCTGTATGGTTATGCTGCATTGGGTATCTCTTGTGACGTCCGAAGTAGTCTACAAACCAGACCTATCGGCTGTGCTCAAATTCACTTGGTACTTGTAGCACGAATGTAAATCTGCGCCCATCCTCTATATCTGCAAATCCTGCGGCAAACTACCTGCACGCGGGATATTTTTCTAATTTTATTTTCTTAAATTTTTATCCCTGGTATTATGAACGGAAAGGAAAAGAACAAAAGGCCAGATCTCACAAGGGTGCGAAAAATCGCCGCAAAAGTGATCGGATGCGGAAAGAACAAGATATGGTTCGACCCGACGGAAGCAACAGCTCTGTCGGAGGGAAAGACGCCGGAGCAGGTATCGAAAATGATAGACGACGGGCTGATTATAAGAAGGCCAGACATAGGACACTCGAGAGGAAGAGCAAGACAGTACAGGCTCGAGAAGTCGAAGGGAAGGCACATGGGGCTTGGAAGAAGAAGGGGAACGAAGAACGCAAGATTCTCGACGAGAAAGATATGGATGCTGAGAATCAGGGCGATCCGAAAAGAGCTGAAGCTGCAAAGAGAAGAGGGAAAGATCAACAGGACGACGTACAGAGAAATGTACCTCAAGGCAAAGGGAGGATACTTCAAAAACAGCAGGCTGCTGAAGGAGTACATTGTGGCAGAAGAGCTTAAGAAGAAAAAGGAGGAGATGGCAATGGCCCAGATGGCAGGGTCCAAATAAAGTAAGTCTTCGTAGATGCAGGGGTGGGTCTAGCTGTTTTTGCTGCTGGAAAAAGCAGATTGGGCGCTGAGGGCTGTTTGTAGCATTGTTTTGTGTGGGAGATGGGAGATGAAACACCGCGTTGGGTCACGCGTGCTAGTACGGGTAGCGCTGGGGATTTTGGCGCGCGCGTTGTTGGATTGACGGGTGGTCTACTGGAATATTTTGACGTATTACCAGATTAGGTAACGTCCTGAAAGGGTGCAGTGTTTATCTTTGGTAAGTGGGGGTAGCTTGAGAGCATGGGGTGAAAAGCTACGGATAGCACTAAGATCTTTTATTAAAAAGTGCAGTGCAGGGGTGACTTCTCAGATAGTAAGCCATGTCAAGTACTGACAAAAGTTATCCACTTAAATAATCCCGACAGCATATTTTCAGGGTGTAGATATGCGATAAAAAGAGGATGGAGATGGAAAGAGGCTTTAGCAGCCCTCTCGCCACCTAGATGGAAAAGAGACCCCAAGATAGCGGAAAAGCCAGACCGCAGGTGCGTTGCACACTTGCAAATCTGGTTTGTGCTATCGCCTTCGATATGCCCAAATTTTTTCTGCCGTTGCATTTATCTTGAATCTAAAATTGTCATTGTATACTTTTCAAAGCATCCAAATTTGATAGCTCTTTTCGGCTTATAGAGATATCTTTTCAAAGCCGTTTTTCCGTCTTGCTTCCAATGCGTTTCCAAAATAGTCCCATCTGTTTCGATATCGTAGGTGACGGCTTTCTTGCCCTTAACCGTTGTTTTCACGTGTCTGCCGAAGATGTTATAGAACTTCTGCTTGATATCTTTTCCCAGTAAGTTCTTGTACGTACCAACGGCTTCTCCAAACTCATTATACTCGTAGGTGATAATGAAATTGTTTAACTCTGTCTTAACAACCTGTCCATCGCTGTTGTAGTAGTTATTCACTACGTCTATGACGCCATCCTGCACCAGGTTGCACGTTTCTAAACACTCACCGGTATTGGCGTACACAAACTCATCTCTGCGTTCGCCGGAAGGATATTTAGTGTAGTTTTTCAGAAGGACCCTCCCTTTCAAGTCGTGTTCTGTCGTAAACTCGAGTTCCCCGCTTTCAGGCGAGAAGTGCCCCCTGTAGGTTCCATCTGGCTTCAAAATGTAGATAATTTCGAGCTCTGTCCTTGCGCAGAAGCTGCTGATGAGCTCGCGGAACTTGTTGTACCGGTATATGTACTGTTGTATTCCGTTCTGGTCGCTGTATATTTCTTCGTGTTTCCCATCATCTTTGTACACGTACTCAATCGAGAACTTTCCAAAGATCTTCATAAAGGTCTGAACCCCCTTGTTATTGTAAGTGATGGAGTGCACCGCCTGTTTCACATCTCCAACGACTTTTTCGTACGTTGCGGTCATTGTTCCATCCTCTTTGTAATCATAGGTAATGGTTCTCGCGTTTGGGCAAATGAAGCGTCTGATTTTCATGTTGGCGTACACCTCTGCGCACGCGATTGCTTGTTCATTCTCATCCAGGACTATCAGCTGAAAGGTTCTATCTTCATTGTAGCCTATGCGAAGTGTTATTTTCACACGATGTAAGAAGATTTTTCTGCACACCCCCTGCGGGTCGAAATAAGCGGTTGCTATCTGTTGAGCAAGTTCTGCAGTGTGTGTTTTGGTGTATGAGCCGTCTTGTTCGTACGTGTAATTAAACTGCCCGGGTGTATTTCTGAAATAGCCGGTCTTAATTCTTCTTTTTTCGTCGCGCTCTATTACTCTGCTCTTGTTCGTTCTCGTATTTGTGATGCATTCCATAAAGCACCCGTTTTTCAAGAAGGAGGCAACGGTAGTGTACTGTTTGGCATGGCTATCTTTCGTGTATATGTTACCGGATGGATTTTTATTTCCACTCCACAGCATTTCGTTTTTTTCATTCTTGCACGTGGCGGTATAAGAGCCGTTGTTTTGGTACGCGTATTCAGAGATGCTGCCATAGGAAGATACAGCGGTGCATCTTCCGGACTCGTCACGTTTAACACTCTGATTTAGATAGCGCCACAGGTGTTCGTTTGACCTGAAAGAGAAGGCAGCGGGTAGAAAAAGGCCAAATATGGCAACAGTGTGAAGAAAAGCTAGTCTGGGTCTTTTTGCAGTCGCTTTTTGAGAGGGCCGCGCAATCGCGCCCGTCTCCGCCGTACTTGTTGCGATAGACAAGACGAGGGCGTTTAGAGCCTGTTTCAGCAAGCCTGCACCCTTTTTTAGCGCGTACACCAGATCCGACACAAAGAAGCCGTGGTAGAACGCAGCGCAGACCTTCGCGCCTGAAAATTCGCGCAAAACCAGCGGAAGAGTCGATAAAAGACAGAAAATCGTCGCAAACAGCGGAAGCTCAGCGTAGATCTCCAACATTATATTCGTTTTTTCCATATAAATAAATTTAACCTGTTTTTTAAATTTCCTTATATGAAAAAAACCTTAGTACCTGTAAATTTTTACAGGTACGCTTAAGGACGTGGCTGGAATAAGAATCACCCCAGATACTGCTCCGCTGACCAACAAACACCCATTTTCAACACGCCCACCCCTCATCAAAAACTCAAGACGTTCTCCAACTGAATCACACAAATTAGCTTTCAAGCTACCCAGCAGATACCACCCAACCGGCCTGCACTAACGCCTCCCGCGACCTACACCAGCACCGCTTCCCAAAATACCGCCCCACCAACAACAACATAAAAACGCGTCCTACACTGCATGCGCACCCACCCCCAATAATAAACCGTGACAGCTACCAAAATATATTATATTTTTTTCACCCCTGCAGTTACTCAGAAGAATAAGCGCAACAATCACAGCCCGTCCAAAAACTCCGGACCCTAGAGGGGTAATTATTTACAGATCGGAGCACCTGCAACAGCAGGATTACACCTTAACATCCTCTTCCTTCCTGCATCACATCCGTTCTTACTAACACCACATCTTCAACCAGTACGCTAAGTAGCAAGCGTATAACTCCCCTTCTACAGCCCAAACGCCTTCTTTATCTTCTTTCTATCCAGAGACTCTTTTTGCTCCTGGATCTTTCTCGCAATCTCTTTTATCTTCCCAATGTGCGTCTTCACGTACGACAGCAGCGGCGCATTTCCTTTTCTTATCTCTTCTATCTCCACCCACCGGATGTCCTGAATTTCGTTCCTCGTGTGCGTCACGAACTTTGTGGTCTCCGGTACATTTATCACCACGAACAGCTTCGACTCTCTTAGACTCAGCCCCATGTCCAGGCATATGTTCTTCACTATTTTAGACCGCGCGTCGTACCCCACCTCTTCAAACACTTCTCTTATCGCGCATTCCACGTCTGTTTCAGACCTGCACACCTTTCCGCGGGGAAACGTGTACGGCATGTGCGGCCCAAACCCCTTAACCAGCAGGATCTTATCCATCGTTCCGTTGAAAATCAGCGCTCCAAAGACCGGCACCGTCTTCTTGTACTTCAAAAAGCTTTTAAACTCGTCCTCTATCTCCTCTGGCCGCAGGAAGATTCCGCTATGCATCGCAATTTTAAACGCAAACACCCTCAAGTTAAGCTTTGGCAGCTTGAACTTCTTCCTGTAATAGTCCTCGTAGAACCAGTGCGCCTCTTCTATTTGGAAAAATAAACGCTCTTTCCTGTTTTCCTCCTCTTTTGGCAGGTTGATCAAGAACCTCGCCGACAAGTCGTCCATAACCTCGTTCATTCTCATAATATTCCAAAATCAAATATTTTATAGACCGCGGAGTATTTATGCGGGTAATTTGTGGGCTGTAGAGCAGTTATGCGGGTAATTTGTTGGTCGTAGAGTAGTTATGCGGATATTTTGTGGGTCGCAGAGTAGTTATGTAAGTCATGCGTACACCTAATATAGCTATGTAAGTCATGCATAGACCTGCTATAGCTATGTAAGTCATGCGTAAACCTGATCTGCTTAATTGAATAACCCATGATAACATCCCTAACCCATAATATGAGGTCTACACTTTTATTAGATAGTAGATACAGCCTAGCATGTCTTCAATAGAGTCGCTGCGAGCTCCATCTACGTGCTGATCTCTTTTATTTTCAAAATAACGTATTTGAGGCTCTTTGTTAGTTTTACGACAACTTTTCTCTCTTGTGAGTCTTTCATTTTCGTGTTAAGCCCAATCTCTCTTGTTTTTGCAATGATCATTCGCTCCTCTGCTTTTTCTCTATCCCCCTGCACCACGACCTTTAGGTCCTCTGCTCTGTACCTTTCAAGTATATTTTTCAGCACAAGATAGTCAAGCGGGAGAGATTCGAGAGAGCCGCGCTCCATTCTCTCCTCTGCTGGCGCTGCTTCTTTTTTTTCCATCTCTTTCCGGCTTCCCAAAATAAAAAGACGCAGCGCCCAATTGCCGCGCTTCATTTTTCTCCAATGGCCGTTATTCGCGCCGAAGTACCGCCCAACGCAGCGATTTCAAAACTTTTCTGGTCCTCAGCTGCCGCCCGCTCCGAGATAGCGAGAGATTTTACTAAAATTTTGCTTTCCAATATGCTAAACAAAAAACACGAGAAGTTTCCCCTCGAGGTTCTAGACAGAGTCGCAAGACAATTGACGGTTGAAGAGATGAAAAAAGTCATGGTAGCATCGCCAGAAGCCCGCCGAGCAGCCGAGAAGCACCCGCTCATCTGGAAAAGACACATCCACGGAGAAAAGAGCCAGATCAGAAACGGAAAATTCATCCAGGAGGTAAAAAAAGAGCACGTGCAGTCGCAAATGTGGATAGACTCGCAGGAGACGTTCTCTGCAACGGTCAAGCACGCCCCGCACGTGCCAATCACGCAGATGGTAGCGACCGGCGATATTCTGATAGTCTCCAGCGATTTTTCAGCGGTTAAGATATACGACCTGTTTTTGGGAACGCTTGCAACGCTCGAGGGGCACAGGGGGTGTGTTTGGACGTTCGATTACAAAGATAGCGTCCTGGTCACCGGCAGCACCGACAGAACAGCGAAGATATGGGACTGCTCTCTCGGGGTCTGTCTTAAAACGCTATACGGACACACGAGCACCGTTAGAGTCGTGAAAATCGCAGAGGAGTGCGTTATAACAGGCGCAAGAGATAACACCGTTCGCGTGTGGTGCATCAAAACAGGACAGTGCAGATACGTGCTGCAGGGGCACAGCAGCAGCGTGAGAGACATCGCGATAATCGAAGGACAGCCCCTGTTTGTGTCCGGGTCGTACGACGGAAGAGCGATTCTGTGGAACTACAGAACAGGACAGGGGGTGCGCTGGCTCGCCAGGCTTCCCCGGCGGATATACGCGGTGTGCAGCGTTAAAGACGCGGTGGCAATAGGAGGGATGGACCAGATACTGAAAATAACGCGTCTCAACGGAAAAAGCCTCTTTGAGAGCAAAGACACCGCAGGCACCATCGTCAAGATAAAAACGGACAGCGAAGGGCTCGTGTACGCGCTCACCACAGACGGCGTTCTCAGAAAATGGGACGTGAACAGGAAGGTTCTGAAATACGAGATACACACCAAGTCGAAGCCTGTGGACTTCTCTATTCTGAACCATCTTGTTGTAGTTGGCGTTCACAGCCACATCGCCCTGTACGCGAGAGATACTGGACGGTTTATAAGGGTGCTGCACGTGACTAAAAGGCTTTATTCGATGTGCGTAACGGAAAACGCCCTCTTTTTTGGAACTCAAGAGACAGGCCCAACGGAAATACACGCGGTTCATTTCAAAACACCGCAAGAGCACCCGATATGGGCGCACGCTCCGTTAAGCTATAGCCGGTGCGGAGTGTAGATCTCAAATGGATAAGGCGTTGGCACTTCTCCAATAGACACAGCACCCCCTGCATCCTACTAAAAAAGATGGCATCGACAATTAACCTGTAATATGTGTTGGGTGTAGAGTGAGCTGGATGTAGAGTGAGTCGGGTGTAGCATGTGTCGGAGGTGGAGTGAGTTGGGTGTAATGCAGATATATGGCATGGGTAATGCAGATATATCATCTATAATGCAAATATCTCATCCACAATTCGAACATCTCATCTGTAGCATTAATAAACCATGGCTAGTATGAACAGAAATTATTCATCTGAATATACCACCACTACTACTCACCACTACTACTCACCACACCTGCCTTAGATTCATTTATTATCTCGCATACATTTCAAATACCCCTGCATATCTCTATCTACAGATTAGCTACAGAGCAGCAGGTGCACGTTTTCTTCTCTGCTGTGCTCCACGCCCCGCAGATCCCGCACTGCTTCGCGTCTTCCCTGTACTCTCCTACGTCTACACAGAACGGGAGGCCCGTGTCTATTGCATGCGCGTCCGCTCCGCTCTTCTTCATCCCGGCCAGTGTGCGCATTCTCTCGTCCGTGCACTCGTACTTGTCCACAAGCTCTTTCGACATTTCCGACGCGAGATTCTTACTTCCTTTTTTGTAGCACACAGCAACGGCAGATCTCAGCGCTTTTTCTCTGTGCTCCCTCTCTAAGTCCAGAGACGCTAAGAAGACTGCACAGGAGATAGCCACCTTATCAGAGTCCGTTTTTTTCCGAATCTGCTCTGCGAATATCCCCTGCAGGTACATCGAACATTTCCGAAGCGTCTCTTCTCTTCTCCTGCCCTCCTCCGCTTTCTCTTTGTTTTTCTCGCTGTTCGCTATCTCCTTCACCGTCTGGTGCATTATTCCGATTATTTTGTTCGCAGCTTTCGAATTCTTTCCCTCCGTCACGCACCCCATCGCGTCTCTCCACTCTTCTGCGACCTCCTCTCTGCCAGCACCACCTTCGCTGTATTTTCGCACCCTCTCTCCTAAGTACTTCTCCAGCGCCTCCTCGTTCAGCCCTTTTAGCCTTTCTGGCAGCTCTTTTTCTGCGCGCACGCTGCTTTTCGCTCTCTCCTCCGCTCTTTCCCGTTGGTTTTTCCTATTTCCATCTCCAGCGCCTATCTCTTTCCCGTGCATGGCCGTTTCTGGCCTCTCAACGCTGCTCGCTTCTGTCTCCTGCTCCTCTCTCCCCACAGCCATCGCGGTGTTTTCCGACTCCGTTTCGATCGAGCTCTCCGCCCCAACCACCCTCGGCGCTATCTTAGCGTCCCGCAACGAGATAAGCTCGCACAGCTTCTCGTTATTTCCCACCGAAATAGACGCAACCGCCGTGTAAACGCTATCTGCGCTCTCAAACACCAGCTTCTCTATCTTATCCGGCCTGTTAGTCGCAATGTACAGCAAAATCAGGCTCGTAATGTTCCTCGTCTCGTTAAAACACTTCTCCGCTATCTCTGCGTCCCCTTCCAGCGCCGCCTCCCCTATTCTGTTGATTATTTCCTCGTTCTGCGTCTCTATCCCGCACTCGTATGCGCTTCTGTACCGCTTCAGCCCTAAGTAGAGCTCCACCTTAACCTCCGGGTCCTCAATGTACCCCAGCGCCTCCTCGTAAAACCCTTTCCTGATCAGGTACGCCAGCGACGACTCTCCTATCAGCGACTCGCTTTCGATGCATCTCTGCACCTCTTTTCTGTCGTTCTCAAATAGCGCCCGCTTAAACCTCCACTCGATCCCTTCCACTTCCAGTTTCACCAGCGCCCCCTCCTTGTTCAGGGACAGAAACACGAGATCCCCCTCGCATCCGCTCGCGCTGTTTTTCTCGCTTATTTCAGCTCCAACCACCCACAGCGCCTCCTCCACTGAGCTCAGCGCAGAGCACTCCCCGTTTGGAAACGCAAACTTGATGTGCATCGGTGTCGTGTAAAATACCGTTCCATACTTAGCAATTGCGCTATTCACCCCTACCACTTCCTCAACCACCGCAACCTGCGCTAAAAACGTATCCAGCACCACAAGATGCTTCTCAGTTACCGCCACGTACCTCTCCTCGAACTCTATCAGATCCCTGCACGGCTCTGGAAGCGAGACAGACGCGTTCCTCAGCGCACCTTCCCCTTCCACCCAAAATAGCAGATTGTTCCTGCTTCCAAGCAGCCCTTCCCTCACTGCGAACAGCCTCTCTGCGTCTTTTTCTACCGTTCGTTTTTCTCTTCCTTCTGCGTCTCTTTCTACTATCTCATTTCCTGTCGTACTAAAAACGCTATCTCTAAACAGAACGCCGTTTCCGCTTCCCTTAACTACCTCTTTTCCCCTCAGAACAAAGCTCGTTGCGTAGTTCAGAACTACCGCGTCTTTGCTCGCCTTCAGCGATACGAGGCCTTTTTGCGCCTCGCACTCTCTTGTCTCTTTTCCCTCGTGGATCTTCACTATGTCTGCTCCTCTTTTCACCCAGACTCTTCCGCTATCTACCGCATACACCGGCGCCTCTTTCTCCATCGAGTAGACGACAAAGCCTGTGTCGTACCCCGCTGCAATCACTTTTTCTTCGCGGTCCATCGCCACGCACCAGAACCTGCTCTCTATGTTCACCGTGTGCACCGCTTTTCTCTTTTTCGTGTCCCATATTTTCATTGTTCCGTCTTCGCTATTGCTTATTAGCCTGTTGTTCTTCCCGAAATAGAGCGAGCTCACGTGGCTGTGGTGTCCGTGGAGCGTGTCTGTTTCAAACACGCTGCTGCTTCCAGCGTCCCATATTCTGATCGAGCTGTCGTCTCCTCCCGTTGCAAACATCGCGCTATCTGGTTTTGCCGCTACGCAGTTGATCCCTCGGTCGTGCCCGTCCACGATGTGCTTCACCACCACCTCCGGTACCCCCAGCATGTCCATCACCGTTGCCTGGCTCTTTGTCACCAGCGCCGAATAGTCCCACACTCTTATCGTCTGGTCCAGCGACACGCTCGCAAAAAGAGACTCGTTGATAAACCTCGCGCACATAACGTAGTGCGTATGTCCTGTCAGACACGCAATCTGCTTCCTCGACTGAAAATTCCATATTCTAACGCTCTGGTCGTCCGACGAGCTGATAATCCACGGAAGATGCCGGTGGAACTCCAGCGACCTGATATAGTCCGTGTGTCCTTTAAAAACGCTCTCAACGCTTCTTCTCTTGTAGTCCCACAGCCTTATCAAACAGTCGTCTCCTCCGCTGATAAATTTCTCAACTAAATGGTGAAAAACCACTACCCTAACAGGCCCATCGTGCTTGCTCAGCTCAAATATCTTCGCTCTGTACGTATAGTTCCACGCCTGCACCACTCCGCTATGCAGCCCCGCAATCAACACCTTCTTGCAAGGATGGAACGAAATGCTTTTCACCCTGCTGGTCTCCTCCTTCATGATGCACCTGCACTCCATCTCACTCTTTTTCTCCATTACAAAAATATTAAATCTAAATTTATAGTACCCAGGTAAAATAGAATCGGCACACCAGTCCACGTATCAGCAGCTTTTAATAACAGTGGGGGTCTAGAGGGGTGGTATAGAGGGGGGTCTAGCATAGGTAGGGTCTATTCGAGGTGGGGTCTAACTTAGGTAGGGTCTAGCATATCCCACTAACCCATAATTAACACGAATTACCCTATCCACCTTATCTACATTCACCTCATCCTATCCACCTATATAATCCATCCTACCCTGCCCTATCCACCCCACCCATCTAACTAAAAAATTGACTTACTGTGTTTATTCAAAGTACATCTCTACGCCACAAGTGCAATGATCGGCACTAACGCAAGTGCAATGAGCGCAGAAACTCCCGCTGCTCCGTTCTTCTTTCGCTCTGGCCTCTTTCCGGCTGCGCCATCTCTGCTGCTTCCTTTTTTCTTGTCGGACCTCTTTCCTCCTTTTCCTCCCTTCTTGTCAGCTCCTTTCTGGTCCTTCTTCAGCTCCTTCACTGTCGTTCCTGCTACAACCGTCTTCTCAAGCGCAATCTGCTGCTCCTGTGTTAGTTTTGGAACTTGAATGACTCTGATTGAGCTTCCAGGGATCTGGGTCTGCGTCGCATATCCGCTCTGGGCGTTTTCCGCAAGTTTTGGAAGCGGGTACGTTGTGGTTCCAACTGTGATTGCGCTCGGTCGCATGTCCACAGGCACATTTCCGTTCAGCAGAACTGTGATTGGCGCATCCATCTCGTGTCCGGATGGCACTGGGCACAGCGCAGTCTGTTTCCATCCCGTAGTAGCCTGTTGGGTGGCGTGATGAGTCGGCTGCTGGTACGTGTGTACTTCGTGCACCGGCTGGTAAGTGTGTACCTCCTGTACTGGTTGGTAAACCTCCTGTACTGGGCGGTAAATTTCCTGTACTGGCTGGTAAACCTCCTGTACCGGCTGGTAGACTTCGTAAACAGGCTGCTGTACTTCGTGAATTGGAGTGTAGCACGGGATTTGGACGGGTGCTGGTTGGGGAACGTAGGGTGCGGGAGGCGCTGTCCATGTCTGGGGGGCTACGTACTGCTCTTGTGTGGCTGGGGCAGTTGGCTCCTGGTAGATGACGGAGTAGTCGAGTGTTGGGATGTTTTTCATGAAGTCATCTTGGAGGGCATAGGTTCTTGGATTGTTGCACTCGGCGACTTGGGAAGCTACCTGCTCTGGGAAGTAGCTTTGGGGCTGGGGAGCGTACTGGGCGGTGTTTGCCTGGTAGTACGGGTTGTTGTATCCGCCGAAGTCTCCACAGGGGGCGCATCCGGCATATCCTCCGCCGACCTGGCTTGGGTATCTGCCCGGGATGTCGAACTCGTAGGAAAGGGAGCCTGAAGGTCTGCCGTAGCTCTCTTCTCCGTTGTAGAAGTCTTGCCAGTTGTACGCCTCGCAGATAACACCTGATATCTTCGTGGCAGCCAGAAGAGTCTTGCAGATGGATGTCACTCGCTTCATGGTGTTTAATTCGCACGCGTATTTATTAACCATAGGCTGAGAATTTTGATTCTAGATCTTTTCCAAAAAAGGAAATAAAAACAGCCGAGAACCTAAAAAAAGAATGTTTTTGCGAATTATTTCCATATATGGTTAAATAAAAAGCACGAAGATCTTCAAATGGAGCGGGCTGTGAATTAAACTCGAATAAGGCTGAATTCGGGCATATGAAAGTATCTGCAGGGGTGCTGAGGGTGAGGTGATAGGTGCTGGGTGGGTTGATAGGTGGGGTGGTGGGTGCGGTGGTAGGTGGAGTGGTGGATACTGATGGATGCTGATGTGTGGAGTGATAGGTAACATCTGTAATGAGGTGATAGGTGACGTGGAGTGATGGGTGATGTGGTATTACTACCAGTTGATTCGTAGCAAGTCATACATCCCATCCTATACTACCACCCTATACCCACCTCACCCCTTCTCTATATAACGGTTGTCTGGCTGAAGTCGTGGACTGTGGGGTCGTTGCTCCACTCTGGCGCGTTGTTTTCTGGCTCGAATGGAACTACCGTTATTGCTTCGGATTTTTCGATGTATACGCCTGTTTTGCTGTACACGTGCAGAACTAAGCCTGTGCACAAATAGACTCGGATCTGCTGCGCTACGACGTGTATCTCCGAGTTGTGGGTGTTCTCTATGTAGAAGGACGTTTCTGACGTTATACTCGATGCTTTTAAGCTCTTTGAGTTTTTTATCACGACAGACTTTCCAAAAATAGGGCTTTCAAAATTTTCGTCAGACCTCTTCTCCAATAAAATTTTTCCCGGTTCAGCCTCCAGCGTGTTTGCAATCGAAACAACCGCAAACTGCGTCTCCGCTCTTTCCACTCTTTCTATCGGGTTTTCCGTTAGTGTTTTCTCTATCTGTCTTATCTTTTCTCTTACCAATCCTTTTTCGTACTTTGTTTTTGCAAGCGCTAGCTCCCTGTACGCCTTCTGCAGCTCTTCCTCTGGCTTAGCACCCTCCTTTTCCATAAAATTTGCGCATTAAGCTGCTCTTAGTACTAGCTGTAGTTTCAGCACCAGCCATAGATTATCAAAACTCTTGCCGCCAAATACGCCCCTGCGCTTGCATCTGCTCCGCCCAGCGTTCCACTCCAGCTCGCAAAACCGCACGTACGAGTGAATTTTGATTAGACAACGTAAAGATGCGTTCGGATATGTGTTATAACCGAAGAAGCCTCCTCGGATAAGCTATTTATTATACGCACAGAGCGTCTTTGATAAAGGACGGCAGCGCCATCGCTTAATATTCCTTCCCCATACTAACTTTTACCTCGTGTCTTTTCGCTCCATTTTAGTATCTCTGAGAGCATGGAGTATTTAGGTGAGTAATTCTTAATAATCTACTCTTTGATATGGGGTCTACAATTTATCTACCCATAGCAACAAGCTTTTCTATCACGCCATCGAAGATACCCCAACACGTAATGCAAAGATGAACTCTGCCGACAGCGTCTCATCTTTCACACTCCTACGCTCCATCGAGAATGCTCGATATCTCCTTTCTTTTTCTGTACATATCATAAGATATGCTTCTCTTTCTCGTATATGTCCTCTTTTCCTCGCTAGATTCTGGCTCTATGCCCGTGTCTTTTGGGCTCCTAGAGACAGAGTCGCTGTATCTTTGCTCTTCTTCTGTCTTTATCCTTTTGATCTCCTCCACTATTTCTACCACCTCGTCTTCCGCTATCTCCTTATCTGCTGTTGTCACAGGCTCCAGCGGTGCAAGCGTGCTCTTTACGTCCTTGAACGGGACGTATCCTGTTTGCGTTGCTAGAAACGTGCTTCTCACGTGGCTCTGCAGCTCCAGGAGGTTCTGTTCGTGTCTCTCCGGGTACATCCGGCACCACTCTTCTACCTCCTGCAGCACTCTGGTATGCATCTTAGACTCTTTCTCTAGGGCTCCTGGCGCGAATCCAGAGGGCGCAGGCCTAAAATTTTCTTCTTTGCTCTTTTTTACTTTCTTCGCAGCCCTTTTTGCGCCCAATTTCTTCTTTGTCTTCCGTTCTCTCTCCTGCAGCGCCATACGAGACTAAAAAATTTAGGAGATATATCTGCCGTTTCTATTTTATTGCAAATCTAACACATCGCTAAGCCAGCTGATACCACTAGTATACCACTGTAATACCATCTCGTAACATCCCGTACCATCACCACTAGACTATACTACAACGCTATACCACCAACCTACCCTATCACCACTACCACATCAACAACCTACCATTCCACATCACCACACCACATCACCACCACTCTGCAAGCCTAGCACTTTTTTGCTGTTTCGCTAAGAGACCGAATCGAGGCGTCCAAAGCCCTTTCCTCCTCCTCCAGAAAGGCGAGACGGGCGCTCATTTTCTCTGCGATGCTTGTCTCCAGCTCTCCAAGAAGCTCTTTTTCGCTTTTTGTGAGGATAGTTGCGTCTGCGGTCGTTCCGTGCGCCGCTTTCCACGCGTTGTACCGCCTGGCTGCGGATCTTTTTGCGTCAACAAAGTGGTGGGTCACAAGGATCCTCACCAGGCTGGGCAGATCGGAAATCTCCGGGTCCTCTGCGCTGATCGCGCCCCACTTGTACTCCCTTCCGCGCACCGTCTTATCTCCAGCCGTTATAAAAACGCTGCTGGCAATGGTCGAAAAAGGAAAAGCTGGAGATTTTTCAGGCATAAAAACCGGGAGCCTCTGGAGCCCGATCTGCTCTGCCAGCGCTGCCCTGTACTTCTCGAGCTCCAGCGCCGTAAAAACGTCCCTTTTTGTAATCACGGGAACCGTGTTGGAAAGCTCGCAGAGCGTCTTCAGCATCGCCATATCCTCCATTCGAAAAGAAAGCGGAGAGATAAGGAAGAGAGACGCGTGTATCCGCGGGTCTTCTATCCGTTCTCGCCTCAATCCAACGTTGTTTTGGTTGTACAGCGCGTTCTTCGCGAAAATGAAATCGGAAATCTCTTCCGAAGACCTGCCCCTGTAAACGAACACGTTGAGTTTGAGAACAAGAGACTCCGAAAGAATATCGACAGAGTGGTGCGAAAGCGTCTCCGAAAGCCTGTGTTTCACGGGCGGAAACGCCTTCAGGTTGTATATGGAGGAGACAAGCGTTTTAGCGCCTGTGCCGTTCTCGGCTGCCACGAAGAGATTGAACACCACGCCTCGCTGCAGAGACTTCTTGAGCATCTGGGTAGGCACCTGGGAAACGCCTACGTCCGAGGACACCTGCGTGATCGGCGCGACTCTTCCTTCTATTCGCATGTAAACAGACACAAACACCAAGAAATATGATGAAGGCGGAATAATGCGAGCACCTGCACACCGGGATGGAGAGAAATACGCCCGGCATTTTATTTTATGCGCTCGAAGTGGGAGGTAGAAGAGGGGCTGAGAAAACACAAAAGCGCTTTGATGGTGCTGGCAAGAAAGAACTTCCAGAAGTTTCTAGAAACAAGCGTGCGGGTGGTGGTGCCCTACACGCCGAGAGCGCAGCAAAGAGCGTTCCGGTTCTCCGATGTGCACTCGTACAACTACGAAGAGATAAAGAAAAGGTACAGCGTGAGCGAAGAGCTGAATGCGTCGCTTGTCGAGCACGCAAGAGAGTTCATTGCGATGGAGTATCCAACAGACGTGTGCATTGAGGGGGTGGAAAGCCTCATAAGAAAAACAGAGTCGAGAGTTGTTGTGTCGCTGATCGGCGAGAGATGCCACTGGGAGAGCGATTTTCTCCGGGGAGTGTGTAGAAAAGTGGCGAGGTACACGGCGGAAGAGTTTTTGGAGCTGGCGGAAAAGGCGGGCGTGTGTCTGGGGGAGCTCGGGTACAAGGACCCCCGCGGGCTTGTGGCGCAAGATCAGGGCGGGTTCTCTGTGGAGATACACGAGATAGAGGGCGGGCAGCCGGTAGATGGCGGAAAGGAGGAAAAAGACGGCTATTTAGGAGTGCTAGGGGGAGGGAATGTGCTGATAAGGATAAACTGTCTCTGCTGGAAAGACAAAGTGCCGCTGGGCAGGGACGCGATGAAGATGTTGGACACGCTCTTTTTGGCAAGTTTGCGAGTTGTGGAGAAACACGAGCAGAAAAGCGCGCCTGTCATTGTGCACTGTTTGGCAGGGGTAGGGCGGACAGGGTCTTTTATCTTCTACCACATGCTGCGAAACGCAATTCTTCGCGGAGAGGTGGGGCAGGAGGCTCTTCTTTCCTCTTTTATCGACCTGTTTCTCTACCTGCGGACGAAAAGAACGTGGATGGTGGAGGCCGTAACGCAGCTCGAGTTTCTGTACGACATCTTTCTGAAAGGCGACCCAGACATCGAGTAGATGAGGCTGGTGGTGCTTGCCCCGGGGAGGGCTCAAGCGGAGGTAGCGCTGTTACATAACCCCACGGTCAACAACTTATTTAACCCATAGCCCATAATATCGCAACTGCAGGGCTATTGCTAAAAATAAAGACCTGTCAGCACCATTTTATTTCTGGGCACGGGATATTTTACAAAAACCGTCCGTACTTTTTTTTGAAAAGATACAGGACTGTTTGCAAAAACAGAATTTTACTGGGAATGCAGGGCCGACAACAGAAGCACCACAGGCAGCCCAACTTGAAGAGTTTGCGAAAGAGTCTTAGAAATAGATATTTGTACCACGCACTGGCGCCACCAATGCAGTCTACAGCAGCACCCTGCAACCTGTTGCCAACACGCAAACAGAAGCTACCGAGTGCCCTCTGTCAACCAAGTCCCTGGTGTGCATTTATTTCTGTGCGACAACGATACATATTTTGCCGAATATCGGACAGAATCTCGCAAAGGGCGCGTCTCTCGGGCTATTCTGCGTTTGCCAGAGCGTCCTCGACTTCTCTCAGCGCCTTTCCGGGGTCTTTTGAGAAGAGACACGAGCCAAGCACAAACTCGTCCGCGTCCGAGACCGTTCCGATGGTGTGTTTGTTGACCCCGCCGTCAATGCCGTACACTTTGTGCGGCAGCATTTCTTTCACGTGCCGGAGCCTGCGGGGTGTGTCTGGAAGCATCGCCTGTCCTCCTTTTCCGGGAAGCACGCCCATCACCAGGATTTTTTCGGTGTTTTTTGGAAACGCTATTTCCTCCGGCCTGTCGTGAGGAGAGACAGCGACGCCAAAAGACACGCTTCTTTGGCTCAGAAACAGCCCCACCTCCTGCATGTGCAAGTTGTTGTGCACAATGACCCTTCGTATTTTGTCAAGTGCGAGGTTCTTCACGGTGTTCAGGGGGTTGCAGACCATCAGGTGGCACTCGATTTCCAGGTCTGGGAAGTCTTCTGCTATTTTGTTCGCGACTTCTTCGCTGAACCCTATCTTTTCCACGAGCACGCCGTCCATTATGTCGATGTGGAGCGACCTGATGCCGATTTCCTGCAGGCGTTTTATCTCTTCTCTTATGTTCAGCATATCACAGCTCAGGATGCTGGCAAATATCTTTTTTGGCATTCTCAAACAATTCTCCGCAATTTACGTTTCGAGTTTAAGTAGGAGCCAGGGGCCTGGCCTGATCAAGAAAACGGCCGCTTAAGGAGATGTCAGCAGGGGCGGTAGGGTGGTAAGATGGTTGGTGGTGAGGTGGTAGGGTGGTAAGATGGTGGGTGGTGAGGTGGTAGGATAGTAGAGCGGTTTGCCATCCCAATCAGTGACTAAGTCGATGCCATTTCAATCTTCCTATTATCTCATAATTATACCTGGGAACTACCTCACTAGGATACCGCCTAATCTGAAAAACTATCAAAAACATGCCAATAGATTACACGGAAACCACGCAACCCAACCTATCAACCTGACAGTTTATTGAATTTTTATACCTGAGAAGATACCCACACGCCTACACCACTTCAGTTCCTACAGATATACCGCACAGCCTTCTGCTAACTAATTAAATCAAGAAGGTACAGGCTGTTTTTCCAGTAAAACTAGACGAGCTGCTATGCTCTGCTAGTCTACTCCATGAAAATGCAGGCTACAAACTCTGTTATCTTTCTGTCTTCCCAGAGATACTCTGCAGTGGGCGTGTAGAACCCTTTCATCTTCTCGTGCACTTTTTCTTCCGTAGTCTTCACCTCTTTTTTGCTTCTGTATTTGGCGTCTCCGTCTTTTTCGCTTCTTTTTTTGGCGGAGAGGTGCATTCCTGTCCTGTACCTGTAGTCCTTGGTTACATCTGCGACAAACTGGAGGTCCAAATACCCGTTCTCCATTCTGGCAAGCTTCTCGGCGGTGTTCTGTTTTATTCTCTGTCCTGCTGGTTTCTGCTTGTTCATGCTTCGGTACGCCTTTCCCTTGAACTCTTCTCTGGCCTTTCTCAGCAGCTCTTCGCTCTCTTCTCTAAGTGCCCTGTACGCAGACTCCAGCCCGTTCTCAAACACCGATAGAAAACAGCTTTCCGATGGCATAACTTCGCCTGCGCTCCCGTCTCTGTACATCGCAGTCAATATTCTGCTCGCTCCTATTGTTGTGGAGGCTTTGCTCGCTTCTGGCCTGGGGTCTTTTTCTTTTTCTTCCTTCTTGTTCCTCTCTTCTATTCTTAACAGCTCTTCTGAGAGGGAGTCTGAGACGGAGTCTTGCTCATCCGGGCCACTTTCCCCATCGACGCCATCGCTGGAGAGGAACGAGCCGCTCTCATCAGCTGCTTCAGACACATCAAAACCGCCTAATTCTTCGCTTTGGCTGTCATGTGCTGTGCTTATTTCGTTTTTTCTGCTTTTGAGGATCAAGTCCGTTATGTTTTCGGTTTCCTGCTGCTTGTTTCTTCTCGGCTCTCTTCTGCCCATCTGAAAAATTATTTGGAGATGGTGCACAAATATTCAGCCGTTTTGGAGAGAGCGCGCATATTTCGGAGCTATTCAAAAGCAGCTGCATATTTGGTCTGCGTTGAGTTAGAAGCAGTTAGGTGCAGGCAGTTAACTTGATTTCAAATTTCCAGCAACTAAAAAACACGCAAAAAACATCCACCCAATACAGATAGAAACCACCACCCAAATATAGGTCGAAAACGCCTTCCCAGATCACTCTGACCCGTTTATAACCAACGCCCTATCACAACGCGCTCTGCCAATGCCAAAATATAAATGAAACTATTTACACAAATATACATGGCTAAGAGACCATTAAATTGGTATAAATTAGGAACAGGGGCGCTTTTTATTTTACACTGCATGGGGAGCGACACGCTGGAGAGGTTCAGAGAAGAAATGAAGAGGGAACAGGTCGACGCGTACGTTCTGTACCGAAGAGATCCGCACCTCAACGAGTATCTGCACCCGCGGTACGACCACGTGAAGCACATCACGGATTTTTCAGGATCTAACGCGGTTCTTCTTGTCACGCAAAAAGACGCGTTTCTGTACACAGACTCGAGATACTTCTTGCAGGCGCAGAAAGAGCTTCCAAAGTCCATCCAGCTGTCCAGAATGAGGGAAGACCCGACGATTCGAGAGCGCCTGAAAAGCCTGAAGGTTAAGCGCGTGGGAGTAAGCCCGGAGTACATAACAGAAAGAGACTACAAGATGACGTACGCGCCGTTAGAAAAAGAGATGGAGATTGTTTGGGTCGAAAGAGATCTCGTCCAGCAGATATGGAACGCGCGGCCTGAGATAGTCTCCGGCAAGCTCGGAATAATGAAGCACCAGGAGACGCAGAGAAGAAAGATAGAGAGAACAAGAGAGTGCATGCGCGCAGAGAAGAGCGGAGGAGCGCTCGAAAAAGACCTGGACGGCGTGGTGATCGCAGACATGGACGAGATTGCGTGGATCACGAACTACCGGGGCACAGACGTGCCAATGTCTCGGCTGTTCTACTCGTTTTTATACATCAGCGCTAAAGAGATAGTGCTTTTTACAGACGCAGAGGTGCCGACGAAGGAAGAAGAGATCGAAGTGCGCCCGTACGAAGAGTTCTACGCGTTCATAAGGAAGATCAGGGAAAAAACGATCGGTGTGTCGGAGCAGACCAACTACAGGATAAGAAAGATGCTGAAAGAGAGCCAAAACAGAGTGGAGGAGTTTATGGCGGTCCAGAAGATGAAGGGAACAAAGACAGACGAGGAAATCGAGGGGTTCAGAGTGTCGAACATCAAAGACGCGGTCTATCTGTGCACGCTATTTGGAAGGATATCGGAAAAACTGGAGAGAGACGTCGAGGTGGGAGAAAAAGACGCGGCAGAGATGCTGGAGAGCATAAAAAAAGAGGACCCGGCGTACATTGGGCCGAGTTTCGAGACGATATCTGCGTTTGGAGAGAACGGAGCGGTGATACATTATCAGCCAGTAGATAACAGCGTGAAAATCAAAAGAGAAGGGCTGTATCTGATAGACTCGGGGTCGCAGTACGAAGATGGCACGACAGACATTACAAGAACGGTGTGTTTTGGAAGGGCAACAGAGGAGCAGAAAAGAGACTACACGGCATTGATCAAAGGACACGTCGCGCTGGAAAGATCGAGATTCCCAAAAAGAACGCCGTTGGGAACGCTTTCAACAATAGTCAACAGGGAGGTCTGGAGAATAGGAAAAACGTACGCGCACTCTGCAGGACACGGGGTGGGGTTCGGGCTGAACGTTCATGAGGGCCCGCACTACCTGGACCCGAGGTCTACAGAGGAGGCGCAGAGGAACATGGTTGTGACAAACGAGCCCGGAATATACATCGAAGGAGAGTACGGGATAAGGCACGAGAATCTGATGGCGGTGGAGGAGGACCGGGAAGTATCCGGGTTCTATCTTCTTAAAAACCTCACCCCTGTACCGCTTCATCTTGGATTACTCGATTTGAAAATGCTTGATAAGGAAGAGATTGCGCACATCAACAAAGAATCGAAGAGGATGCGAGATCTGCTTGCGCCCCGGCTTGAAAAGTATCCAGAGGGAAGGAAGTGGCTGTTTGAAAACACAAAAGAGCTGGAGACCCAAGAGGAAAGGGCCAATACAGAGAGAATCAAGAGAGAGAGCCAAGAGTCAGAGCTAATGGGAATTTAGTGGAATGGCGGGTGTGCGGTGTTGGCATGAGATGGGATTATGAGATATAGGTGTGCTACATGGATATGCGGTATGTTCATGCTATATATCCATGCTATATGCCTATGCTACATATCTATGCGATAGTTTTCAAGTTCCAAGTTCAATAAATGAAGCGTATCTTTGGGAGATGCTGTTGGCTCTGTTGGCACGGCTGAGATGGCAGAGGAAGAGGGTTTATTTAAGATGAGTATATCTAATGACACCACAACAACCACTGCCACCACAACAACCACTACCACTTATCTTACAACCCGTCGATATTCCAAGGATATATCCACATTTTTATTCCAGTTGAGTGCTACAACAGAACCATTCTTAATATCTGTCCATTTGTCTCCTCCTCACTGCTACTCTATCTTGATATCCTCGGATCTTAAATACTCTTCAGAACTTTCCTCGGACTCTTCTCTTGGGTCTATCCTCCTGTATCTTTTTCTTATTACTACTTTGTCTTCAGAATCTGACTCTTCATTTCTGCTGTCGTACTTGTCATACCTGTCATCTCTATCGTACCTATCGTACCGTCTGTTTCTCGTTCTTTCCTGCTCTCCCCTGCTTCTTCTTTCTCTTCTTTTTGGCCTGAGCGTTCCAACGGTTCTTCCGATCCTATTTATTGTTCGCTCGGTTGTTTTTGGCAGGTACTCCGTTGCTTTTCGACCTCTATCTTCGCTCTCTGCGCGGTCTTCCTCGTCTATCACGCCGTCATCTTCTTCTCCGCTAACCTTTCTCTCTTTACCGGCTCTTTTCCTTCTGTTTCTAGCTTGTTTTTCGTCGCTGTCGCCATCGCTGTCCTTCTTCCCGCTTTTGTTCTTCAGGCTCTTCTGGCACCACTTCTTCTTCATGATATTTGAAAACATGCACTCTTTAACCGTCTCATCCACCCCCTCTGTTATTATATCGATGTTTGAGCCGAGAATTGGCTTGCTCTTCTCGATGTCCGACACGATTCTCCTCACGTATCCTATTTTCTCCACAAGGTTGTCTATGTCCCTGTTCGGCACCCTTCCTTCGCCCCCTCCGCCGTCTCCGAAATCGCGGCCGCCTTCTCTTCTTTCTCCCCACGCGCCCTGCGCCATTTCAGCGATGACAAGCACCGCCACTATAATATTCATTCTTCTCATGCAATCGGTTACTAAATACGCACTATGTGAAACTTGTTTTACGTTACAATCTCGCAATGAAATAGAGCATGTGCAGGTGCTCCAGTGCGCAATAGATCTGGTCTGTTTTGTGCTTGTACTCTGCGTGCGCGATGTACTCTCTGTTTTCCTTAAGATGCTTTATCTCGAGATAGCACCCGTTGAGTTTTTCGAAGACCTTTAGCTTCAGCCCGGCAAGCGCTTTTTTCATGTCCGTGTGCCACAGGTGGAAGCTTTTCGAAGAGACGCAGTCCGAAGTGCGCGGCACCATTTGCGTGTGCACAAGACCCTCCGACATAAGTGAAACAAGCGCCTTCTTACACTGCGCGCTGCCAAGAAGCGTGTGCTTTTGCACGAACTTATCTTCAACGTACCCTCTGCTCAAAATAACGGACAGAATCATATTCGACTTGTCCTCGAGATGCCTCCTGCAGTATTCGAGCATCCCCTCCATTTTCATTTTATGGAGATAGTCTTCGTAGCACACCTTGTATCTGTCCTGGTTAAACGATAGCGCCCCGTAGGCCACTAGGTACTGCAGATCAGACCTCACGGACTCTTCCAGCGACCCCGAGAACCCGTGCACCGAGTACGCCCTGCTCTGCCCTACTCTTTCTAGCACCATCTTTAGAGGCGCCGGCATCGGATGAAAGCTCTCCACAATCGAAAAAACGCATTTTGTACTCGACGAAAATTTTTGTTCTATATCTTCTTCAAACATTTTCAAAACAACAATTTTTCTCATCTTTTCCTCTACATAGGTATATCTCTTCTCTCCGTATACTGTGTTGTCGCCTGTCATGCTGTTACCTACCATCATATCACCCACCATCATACCACCTGTCATCTTATCACCACTCACCATACTAACACCCGTCACCTTACCGCTAGCCGTCTCCCCTCCTATCTTTCGCCGTTTACTTTCGGCGACCTCCTTCGCCTCCGCCGCTCCCACCGCTTCCTTCTCCGCCGCTCCAGCGTTTACAAGCACTCCTGCAGCCTTCAGCACCCTTACCACGCTCTTCGCGTCCTCCGGTACGCTCGACTCCTCTATCTCCTTGTTGACGAGCACCTCCCCAACCAGCTGCCCTGCGGTCGCTCCAAACACCTCCTCCGCGTACTTTATATATACAGGCGCGTCTACCAGCGCCCCAAACTCCTCTCTCACGCTGTACTTGACCTTCTCGCCGTACTTCGAAAACTGCACCACCCCAAGATGGATCAAAAGACTGAGCGACTTCGCAACTTCTTTTTTCGACATCCCCAGCTCCTTCTGCAGCGCAAAAAGAGTCTTTTCTTTGTGGTTCATAAGATAGTACCCGACAATCTTCGGCAGCTCTCCAAACAACTCGAGGAAAAAAACCCTTTTATCATCGGACATGGATAAAAATAAAATACAAATATGAAGAGCTCCAGAGCCACACCAAAAAACACCCAAAAAGAGACCAGCGAACTTGTCGAAAGAGGAGAAGAGATTCTCACCCGCTCCCGAACGTACAGCAAAGCGATAACAAGAGCAAAAAAAGCCCTAGAAAGCATGCCAGAGACGCTTACCCTCACAGACAAGTGCCACGTCGTCCTGGAAAGCCTGACAGAATCGCTCACTCCAAACGACAAAGAGCTACTCCAAAAAGAAATAGAAAAATACACCGATGCATATAGGTAGGATAGATATGGACAGGATGGATATGGGTAGGATGGATATAGGTATGATAGATATATGTAGGATAGATATAGGTAGGACATTTATAAACAGTATACTTATAAATAGCATAGATATAAGCAGGATAGATATAAGCAGGATACCAATGAACAGGACACATATAGATAGGCCACCCATAAGTACGATCCCTATAAGCAGGCGTGATTTAAAAAAAAATGGGCGAGGACGCAATTCTGCCAAAGCAGGCGACAAAGACTCTCGAAGGAGCGAAAGAACAGGTCATGCTGAAGGAGTCGCACGGCGAGCGCCCGATGTGGGTCTCACCAGACGGGGTGGTGATTCTCGAAATGTTCTCGTCGCACAGCAGACAGGCCCAGGACTTCCTCATCGCAATTTCAGAACCGCTTTCAAGACCTGCAAATATCCACGAGTACAAACTAACCGCATACTCTCTTTACGCCGCTGCAAGCGTTGGGCTGAAAACAGAAGACATAATAGACACGATGGACAGGTTCAGCAAGAACAAAATTCCCTCCACAGTCCTTGACTTCATCAGATCGTGCACCACAAGCTACGGAAAGATCAAAATGGTCATCAGAGAGGGAAGATACTACATAGAGTCGCAGGAAAACCAGAACATGGCGTTTCTTTACAGAGACAAGGTGCTAAAAGAGCTATGCGTGCCGCTAGAGGACGGAGTTACCGAAGTCATGAGATTCGAAATAGAAAACAGCAAAGTAGAACAGGCAAAGAAAAGATGCATAGAGCTGGACTATCCGCTAATCGAAGAGTACGACTTCAGAACAGAGACAACCCTTCCGCTGCTCGAAATAGATCTGAAGCCAACAACAACCATCCGAACGTACCAGGAAGTGAGTTTGAACAAGATGTTCGGAAATGGAAGAGCGCGATCCGGGATCATTGTGCTTCCGTGCGGCGCTGGAAAGACACTCGTTGGCATCGTAGCGCTGTGCACGATGAAGCGGTCCTGTCTTATTCTGTGCACGACTTCTGTGTCGGTGGAGCAGTGGAAGCAGCAGATCAAGCACTTCACGAATATCAAAGACGGAGCGATTGCCAGACTGACATCGGAGACGAAGGAAAAGTTCCAGGGAAGTGCAGGGGTAGTGATCAGCACGTACACAATGGTCTCGTATTCCGGAAAAAGATCTTACGACACGCAAAAGATAATGGATTTTCTCACGAGAACAGAGTGGGGGCTGGTGATATTCGATGAGGTGCACGTAGTACCTGCGAATATGTTCCGAAGGGTGGTGTCGACGATTGTTTCGCACTGCAAGTTAGGGCTGACGGCGACGCTGGTGAGAGAAGACGAGAAAATAGAGGACCTGAATTTTTTGATTGGGCCGAAGCTGTACGAGGCGGACTGGCTGAGTCTGAGCGAGCAGGGGCATATTTCGAAGGTGAGCTGCACCGAAGTGTGGTGCCAAATGACTGCGGAGTTCTACAGGCACTATCTTTCGACAGACGTGCACAAGAGAAGGCTGCTTGCGATAATGAACCCGACGAAGATGCAGATGTGCGAGCAGATAATCAAAAAGCACGAAGAAATGGGAGATAAGGTGATAGTGTTTTCAGATAACGTGTATGCTCTGAAGGCGTACGCTTTGAAGTTTGGAAAGCCGTTTATATACGGGCCTACTGGGCAGGCGGAGAGAATGAACATCCTGAGGCAGTTTAGAACGAACCCGAAGATAAACACGATATTTCTGTCAAAGGTGGGGGATACGTCGATAGACCTACCGGAGGCAACGTGCTTGATCCAGATATCGAGCCATTTTGGAAGCAGGCGGCAGGAGACGCAGAGGCTGGGGAGGATTCTGCGGGCGAAAAAGAGGACGGAAGAAGGGTTTACAGCGCATTTCTACACGCTTGTGAGTATGGACACAGAAGAGGTGCCGTATTCGATCAAGAGGCGGCAGTTTTTAATAGACCAGGGGTACTCGTTCAAGATAACGCAGGAGGTGCCGGAGGGCGAAAGGAGCCATGTGACGGTGTATAGGACAAAAACAGAGCAGAACGAGCTTTTGGCGTCGGTTCTGCTGGCAAGCGACAAAGACATCGAGTCAGAGACAGAAGATGAAGAGATCGAAGGGGTAGAGAAAAAGGTGTCCAGCAGAAAGGTCATGGGAGCCTCAAATATAACGTATTCGGAGAGAAGGAACGCGTAGAGGTGGGGTGGAGGTGGGGTAGAGGTGAGGTAGAGATGAGATATAGGTAGATAACTAAGTAATCAGGTGGATAAGTAGATAGGTGAGGTAGAGGCGAGATGTATTTAGGCGTAATTTAGATGTTAGTTGAGGTATGAGTTGAACTGTGATCGAGATATACGCCAGAATGCACTTCTAAATACACTTCTGAATACTAATCGAGGTGAGTAAATCTTGTAAAGATAGTTTTCAGACCGGTCAGTTGTTGTACTGGCCATTACAGCGCACCACATTACGATTACCCCTCATAGCTGCAGCATCTTTACCCCTCGTGTACTCCACACCTTCCTTGCCGTCGCTTAGCAACCTGCGCACTTACACTATACCGGTGCTGGGATAGACAGAGGCAGAGGGTGCGGGACGGCTGCGGGCTGTTTTCGGGTGAGGCGGTCTACCTGAACGGCTTTGCTCTATTATTTATTTTTTTTATTTTTTACTCCTGTCATGAGTTCGAAAATATTCGGAGCAGAGGAAATACTAACTTCGATTAACAAAATAATAGAAGAAGTGGCGGAGAAGAGGAAGGAAAAAGGCGAGACGATCGAAATCAGCATAGGGCTCAAGGGATACGACGTGTCAAGGGACAAAAGGTTCAGAAGCGAAGTGACTCTGCCGTACAGAAAGAGAGAGGCGGAAAGAATACTGGTGCTGGGAGACCTGGCAATGAAAGACCTATTGGAGGGAACAGAAATACCCTTTGTGCTGTACGATGACTACAAAGGGAAGAACAAGGCGGACAAGGTTAAGAGGAAGCAGCTGGCCAAGAAGTACCAGGCGTTTATATCGGTGCCCAACCTGTACAAAGTGTTCGAGCCGTCTATTTTTACAGGAAAGAGAAAGCCTATATACATGATAAAGAACGTAAGCGACGTAAAGAACTTCTACGAAGAGGTGAAGAGGAAAATACAGCTGAATCTCAAGCCGGACCTTCTATTTGGGTTCCCAATAGGAACAACGAAGATGGCGGCAGAGGAGGTGTCGCAGAACTTCGCGGCAGCGATGACCGGGCTTATTGCCAATCTCAAGAAGGGGATACAGAACGTGAGGTTTGTTAGACTGAAATCTACTCGGGGAAAGCCGATAAAATACTACTAAGGTGCGCGCTAAAGAGTCGACGATACTGAAATGGTGAATAAAGGACGTTGCAAAAACGAAGCTGTGTACGGTCTTTTTGGATAGATTGAGAAGTATGCGAAGTTCAGCGAGTTCTGGCTGAGACTATCATGCGGTGTGTTGTTGTAGTTTGATTATCATGAGGTATGTTAATGTGGTTTGATTATCATGGGATGTGTTAATGTAACTGACATTGTCATTGGTGCTGACATATCATCGTACTAACTAACCATACCAATAAGATAGTTTCTGGGGCATAAATAGGCGATAAACTAATGTCAAATATGTCATACCACCCTCTCTACATTGATATCGCCCTCTCTACCAGCGCCAACCCATATGTACTCTCCAAACTCAGTACCGCTCCAAATATTCCGTAGTACATCGAATTAGTCCTTCTACACCGGATGAATACCCCTCATGCGCTCTGCTTCTTAACTACTCAGCGTTACATCCACCATCACTAAAAGCCTCATCTTTATTGTTCTAGCTAGCATCCAAGATAGGAATACTTGGCAATCCCGTCTGGCGTTAAATAAAACGCCTTTTCCTCTTGTTTTAGACCGTTTTCGCTGTCTATCTCCCACTCTTCTTCCGATCCAGACGCCGACTTCATTTTTACTCCAAATTTGAAATAATTGTAATTGTAGCTACTTTATCCGTGTTCTCAGCGTAAACAGAAGAGACCGGAATCTGCAGCATAGACCGCCCAAGCGAAAGAGACACAAGCGGGATAAAAGCGCTCCCTATTTCTCTTTTCTCCCGAAGCAGCGTCCACGCGAACATCCTCACCTCAAGCATATCCAGAGGCACAAAAACAGAAAAAGAACACACATCCTCAAACTTAACGTTCTCAAAGTTCTTTTCTGGCTCTGTCGCGTGCGTCTGGTCTTTCACAGATATCTCCAAAAAAACGCTGCTAAATATTTCTATTTCTGGTAGATCGCTTATCTGAACCTTGAACCCCCCAAGAGTCAGCTTCCCCGACTGGATGTATTTGGGAGGCGTCAGGAACAGCCACCTATTGCACACGTCCACCACAAAGCTCTGCCCGTGCGTCAGTTTAATCTCGTGTCTTCCGCTGCTTTTCGAAAGAATAAATTTCCCGATTAGGAAACCCTCCTTAACCGTATAAACCGACACGCTCACGTCCGTGAAGAAAAAGAACTCTCCGCAAAGCTTCTTCCCTGCGCTTGGCGCGCTCCTGTCCAGCACCACCTCGTTTTTCGAAAATTCGAGGAATATCGGATGGTGCACCCTACACACCACCACTCTCATCTGCACAAAAATGCACTTCTCCCTCTCCTCCGCTCGCTCTTTTCCTAACGTTATTTGGCTCATCTCGTCTACTACGCCCCTACCTGCTTTTTCAACTGCCCCGTCGCTGTGTGTTTCTGAAATATTCAGCGACTCTTCCGCTACCTCTTCTTTTTCTGTATCCGAGTACGTGGCGCCGCTCTCCCCAGCCGCTCCCAACACACCCTCTTTTCTTGCCGCTTTTTCGCCTCCTTCATTCTTCTCACCCTCTTCTTGCGTTATTCCTTCGGAAACTGGCGCGTCTTCGCTCTTCTCGTTATCTTCTGTAGAGCCCATCGGTGCAGCTTCGTTTGCGCGCTCTGTCTGGGCTTTTTCCGGCTCTTTACTCCTAATTGGCACGTCTGTGTACTCCATCACCGCAGGGACCTCTCCTATTACCGTATCTCCAGAGACTATTTCGCACCCTCCAAACAGCTCTCCCCTCAGATAAACTACCAGCTTAGATATCTCCTTCGTGGAAACAATAGGTACGAGAACTACCGCGTGCTGTTTTCCTATTCCCCCTGAAAAAAACGCAGGAACAGAGACCACCCTGCCCTCCGTCACAACGTACCCGGTGTACACCTCCGGCTCCCCTATTTTCCCTATTTGGACCCGCCGGATGTGCGTGTACCTTGGCATTCTGATCTTGCTCATGCACACGTACTCGGCTGAAAACGCTATTTTGGCCTTTCCTGTGTTCAGATTCCAGAAGTCAAACGTCCCGTAGGAAATAGACACGCCCCTTCTTATGTTCACGTTGAACGTCCCAAGCATATTTTCTCCGTCAAAAGCCTCAACAGTAACGTACGTTCTCTTCGTGTCCCGCGTGTAGAAAACGAAAGCCTCATCGAACGACGGGCTTACCGTATCTCTTGACGACTTAGTTGAGAATTTGCCTAACACTTCGTACTGCGGGCGCTGCTCTCGGGTAGGCGCGTGCTCTTCCTCGTCGGACTCCGTTGAGGACTCGTTTGTGGCAGTTGGCGACGTGGCTTTTGTCTCCGTTGGCATCAGCTCCACTGCGGACATCTCTGCGGGATTCTTCCCGGGCGCTTTTTTCTCCTTAAGACACGCGGTGACCTTTGCGCTGAGGTTCTTGTACGTTTTTCCTGCGAGGTCCACCATGTCGATCAGCTGCACTATTTTGACCGTTATTATTGCTGATTTCGGCTTTTCCTCTTCTGTCGCTTTTTCCACGGATATCTTTGGCAGATACGACAGAGACACGTCCAGGTGCCCCATCTCGTTCGAAAAAGAGAGAAGCCCCTGTGTTCTCCCCCTCATGCATATTTTCTCTATTCCAACGCTTGCCATCGCCAGCGGCTCTTCTGTTTCGGAGCTTCTTGCGAATATCGTTACCGTCTGGTCCTGGTTTTTGATCGGCAGATGCGCCACGAAGTTGCACGCGGGATCTGTCACGTGCACAACGTCCTTGCCTTTTCTTCCGTTAAGCCCGATATCGATGTAGAACTCCTTTTCGATTAGGCTGACCGCTTTGTGCATGTGCACCACCACCACGCCCACGTAGTACACAGACTTTGGCTTAATTGCTACGCATATCTTTTTCGGATACAGCGCCTCTTTTGCAACCCCTACCTCGATCGACTTCTTGACCGCTGTTGCCAGCCCGGGTATGTCCATTATGTCTATGATGCGGAGAGGCAAGATGTTGAAGTCTACCTCCGGCTGCTTCAAGAAGGAGAACTCGACCCCCTCCACCACCGTTGCGTCGTACGTTAAAAACACCTTCACCCTCACGTTCGCTTTGAACATGAAGTTTTTCAGAGTGAACGGCATGTTCACCCCTGCGAACCCGCCTCCTATTCTCGCTGTGAACGTGATATCCGAATTCCACTCGGTTTTTTTCTCTGTCTCTTCTTCGGTTGGTTTTTCTCCCCTCTCTTCCATCCGCGGGCCGTCTGTGCTCGGCAAGAAGTGGACGGACATATCGACGACAAGAGACTCTCTGTCGGAGCCTCTGACGCGTATTCCCTCAACTACCGGCGGGTGTCCTCCGAGTGTGAACCTGTCTAGGCGCACGTCGTTCACCATCGGGATCTTCATTCCTCTCAAAATAGCGTTGACTTTGAGCAGCGCAATTTTCGATATGTTTGATTCTGCGTATCTCCACGTTTTTTCCATGATCTCGTTCATCCAGTTGACTTTTTCGAACTTTGGAGCCGTTTGTTTCCGAACAGAGAAGTATATGAACGACTCGATTCCCCGTTTGAACTCCTTAATACGCCGCAGGAACACGAAGGACACCAGGTACAGAAGGGGAAGAAGCGCCCACGCACCAACCCCTGCCGAGCCGAGAAAGTATCCGCCAACGCATCCGACGAATACCACCCCTGGGGCTTTGAGCACCTGAAAAAGGTTGTTCGGCTTTTCCTTTAGCAGCGCTCCCTCGTACTGCGCAAGCACTTTCGCGTAACTCTGCGCTGTTTTTCTTTCCCGCTCGCTGAGCCTTTCTTCGCCGCTTTCACTTCCCATAATAAACAAAAACTTCTTCTCTATTTCAATTGTGAAAAATATATCGAAGTTATGTAACGGACGTAGGGGTGGAAACAAGCAGACAGGTGGCGATATCCGGCGTGATCTAACTGCTATTTCTGGTGTACTGGTCTGAGAACCCCTGCTGCCAGCGCTCGCGTTGAGGGTATTTCGTAGGATGTTACCAGTGGGTGTGGATAGGGGGTATTCTGTGGGATATTATTAGTGCGTATCAGATATTTGGCAGAGTTTTACCAGTGGGTAGTGGATATCCATCTTCGCTTTGAACACACATACACCACCCCACACCCACCTCACTTTAAGCACCCTACACCACCCTACTTCACCAATCCAACCTACCTCCACCACCTTACAACAATCCACCCCCTTTGAACCTTTCAAGGCTATTTATTATCACGGTAGAGTATTTCAAAATGTCCTGGGGTGTACAGAAGAGAGCCGATTTTTCTCCCTGTCCCCTTTGTGTGCACGCTCGTCGCGTTTTGTTCGAGCCAAACGACGTCAAAGGAGAGCTCAAGAGATAGGGCCAAAGAGGCCATTTCGATTTCTCCCGTGTGGCACCCTGGGACCTCTATTTGCTCGCGGCAGTATACCTCGACGTCTTCTTCCAAAAAGTTTTTGAACGCTTCTTTGTGTTTTTTGATGTGGTGCGACACAATCATGCGGAAGTACAGAGACGTGTAGGACCAGAAAAGATCATCTATCTCATCAAAAGACACGCTGGCGCCGCTGGAGATCTCTGCAACTAGGGAGATTATCGGGGAGGAAAACTCCTCGATGACAAACTTGTCGACGTGCGATTCTTCGAGAGATCTGTTCAATCTCTCAAGGGTGTTTTTGAGGTCTGTTAGAAACTCTGTGCTGCTGTGCGACTCTTCGAGAATGAGAAAAATAACGGACAGATAGAAGCAGTCTCCGTTTCTTTTGACAGCTCGTTTTTTCGCGTTGGACTTAGAAAGCTGCAAAAAAGCGGCATAGAACGGGGTGCCGCGGTAGCGCTCGAGGGTCATTGTGAGGTCGACAAGAGGGCCAATGGCTCTTTGGGAATCCTCGGAATAGTCGCCAAACATTTAATGGGAGCAAATAATTTATTTAATGTGGATACAGAGAAAGAAAGGAAAAAAAGAGGAAGAAGACCTGTATTTGGACCTGGAGGACAAAAAAAACCTGGAGAGGCTTCCGGAAATGGAAAGAGAAAAGATTTTGTACGAGAGATACGTTGAAAAAACAAGAGCGGCGGAGAGGGAAGAGCTGACGCGCAGGGAGCGGGGAGAGGACGCGAAAAAAGAGGCGGAAAGAGGCAGCCGGGGCGGAAGGGACAAAGCGCTTCCGAGAAACGAGAACGCGAAGAGCACGTACGATATATTTAGAAGAATCCAGCTGAAGCGGGAAAACCTGGAGAAGATATTGTACAGGAAGTCCATCAACGAGGTCAAGGGGTACTTTATCAAGATAAGGCTGCCGCACGAGTACGCGGTCTATAGAATCACGAGGGTGTACGAGGGAGAGAGGTACGAGGTGGACGGGATCATAACGAATAAGTGGATGAGCGCCGAAAGAAGCACGGATAAAAAAGAAGTGAACGTGCAGAGCGTTAGCAACTCGGAAATAACGGAGAAGGAGTACGAGGAGTACTGCAGAAGAAACGTGGTTGTTGGGGACAGAGAGGCGATTCGGATGTGGAAGAGCTTTGTAAGGGAGACGGAGGCGGATCCGACAGACGAGGAGCTGGACTACAGCTTAACACAAAGAAGAAGGTTTCTCAAGCAGGGGAAAAGCGTGACAAGGAGAAAAATAGAGCTCAGGGCGCTGATATCGCAAGCAAAGGACGAAAACGATAAGGAAGCGCTGGAAAGGCTGCAGCAAGAGCTCCAGGAGATAGAAAAGGGGGTCTAGCGTGCGGCAGGAAGCAGAGAATGTAGAGAGGTGCTGCAGTTTGGCATCCTGCAAGCGTGATGTTATTTTAATAAACCCGTAAGGTAGTATCGATATCTGTAGTGTAGTATATCTGTAGTGTATATCTCATGGCATATCTATTCAAATAAGTTTCAGGGGTGTATCGCGGTGTGCGCGACACTTGGCGGGCAGGAGCAGCCCGAAAAGTCTTCGGTAACTTTTGGAAAAAAAATACGCGCTCTTTTTGAAAACAGCAGAGAGAGGGAGCGTGGCAAGGTTCTAGTTTCACTGACAAAAAGAAAGTAGAAAGTGTTTATTATCGCAAGTGCAAACCAAGAAGGCAGAAAGGGCCTGTGGTCAGAGCAGAGGCGCGTTGCATGGAATGTTAAGAAAAGATAGGCTGTACAACAACGAATGGTAATTACTAGCTGTTGTCTGAGGTATTTATGTGAATACATTTCGATAGTACCAGCCATCGTCTGTCAGCCGAGAAGATACCCCTGCACTAACAGACTTTAGCCAACCACAATGAGCACAACTGCCGCCAATCAAAGAAGTACCTCAAATCCAGATGCATGGGACTACCTGAAGTCCAGATGAATGAGGTGCGAATTTGCAGCGAACAGCAACACACAGACCATCCAACTTTCTTGCAGACATAGCGCCAAGCAGATAGCAAGTTCGCACCAACGAGCCACACATCAGCAGCCTACCCATAATACAGGCTCGGGGTGAACACAATCCCTCTTTTGAGCATTTCTCCCGTTTTTTCGATCTTTTCCGATAGATCGGCGTTTCCAAGCGTCCTCACAGCAACCGAGAACTCTGTGCAGAGCTCTGTTGCCTTCTTTATGTACTTCACAATCACGCCCTCCGACAGCCCGGACGCGTTGATGATCTCTGCAAGAGAAAACCCCTCCAGCCACATCTGCAGCTCTCCGCAAACCGCGTGGTTCGGCTCCACCATCGGAATGCTGTACTCTTTGTACACGTTTCTCAGCCCGTCCACTATTTGGTCTATGGCCTCGAGCGCCGGGTACAGCGCCTTCACCCTCGCAATCCTCGTCAAGTGGTTTGGGTGGCTCGCCTCCTCTTCGAGCTGGTACCTTTCGTGGAACGTGATAGACAGCGCTCCTATGATAAGCTGGCTCGCAGTAAGAGACGCTGTACGCGGAGAAAAGAGAATCTCCGTCGCGAGAACGCAGTCTATCGTGTTAAACTCGCACGCAACCCTTCCCTTCAGCTTGAGATTGCTCAACTCGTCGACGTACCCCATTTTTTGCAGGAACAGAATGTACCCGAAATAGTTATTCTCCGCCAGATTATCCGAGCTCGTGCACGCAAGCGTCTTTTCTATCTTCTCTATCTCCTCCTTCGCTGTGTACTCTCTCAGATACGCCGAATAGTGCGCAGAGAACTCCGGACACTGCAGGCAGCTGTACCCGGAGAGGCTCTCCCATTTCTCACGCGCAGCTTCCGCCTCTTCCCGCAGCAGATACTCTTTCGGAACAAACTCCGCAACTTCCCCGTCCCTAATTACCGCAACGATATCCTCCGCGTCTATCTCGTACTCTTCTTCGCCTTCCTCGCTTCCTCCTTCTGCGATATCCTGCGCGCCGCTTGCCACGCTCAGAACCGCGCTGTGCGGCACGCTGATCGACATTCTCTCCTCTTTTTTCATCTCTTCTTCAACTCTTTTCGGCCCCTTCACGAGAATACGCACCTTTATCCGGTCTGCCTGCGCTATCGAGACCACCTTCACAACAGCTCCGCTCCTTGTCACTATTTTCGATCCCAGCGCGCTGATTTGCCTTCGCTCTTCTCTTCCCGCCTCTCTGCTAACGGCCACCGCTTTGATAACCTCCACTCTTTTTGCCACAATGCGGTGGTACTCTTTCGTGTACTTATCGATATCTGCGCTGCACCTCGCACAGAAAAACGGGTCTGCAAGAATCTCCCTCAGATCCCTCTGCCTCTGCATGAGTTTTCGCACTTCTCGCTCTCTTTTCGACTTTCCGAAGCTCAGCCTCACCATCTCCTCCACCGAAACGCTTTTCGCGCGCAGCAGCTTCAGAATCATCCGGGGCGTGATGTAGAACTTGCTTTCGATTCTGCACGGCTTTCCCGTCTGCAGGCGAACAAGAAGCTCCTCTGGGAGAATTTCCTGCCCGGAGTTCTCGATCACCACCGTGCCTTTCGTGTCATATCCTCTTCTTCCCGCTCTTCCCGCCATCTGCGTGTACTCGTTTGTGTTGATGTCTGTGTAACACATTGTCTCTGCGTTGTATTTCTTCAGAGTACGCAGCACAACCGTTCTAGCCGGCATATTTAAGCCCATTGCAAGCGTCTCCGTTGCGAATAGCACGCGCAGCGCTCCTGTCGTGAATAGGAGCTCCACAACCTCTTTGAGAATCGGTAGAAGCCCGGAGTGGTGCATTCCCACTCCCTTCAGAAGGTTCGGAACTACGAACTGGATCTGCGGAAGCTCCCTGTCGGACGCCGGCAGCTTCTGGAGTGCATCTTGGATAAATCCTCTGATAAGCTCTTTTTCCTCCGTGGTTGTGAGATCGAGAGATGCGCATAGCGAGAATGACTGTTCAATCCGCGACTTCGAAAAGTCAAAAAACACGATCGGTGCAAGCTCCCTTCCGACAAGGTCTTTTGCAATGCGCAGGGGCGATTCGAGCACGTTCAGCGCTCTTTGCTTTAGCTTTGGCACCTGCAGCTTTGACTTCGCGGGGTCTCCTGCGATTTGGTGTTTTTCCCTGAAGGCTTCTGCTGCCCCTGCTCTTTTCGCCCTCAAATACTCTTCGTGCGAGAACACTTCGGACTTGCAGAGGGTGTAGAGCTCTCTTCTGAAGTATACACAGTGCTCTAGATCGACCGCTCTTTTCTCTGTTCCGATAAGGTATATGTCTTTTCCTTTTGTGGTAGATATCCACTGCGACATGTCTTTTGCGTTTGGGCTTGTTGCGCTGAGGAAGACAAGAACGATGTGTCTTGGGAGCATGATGATGACCTCTTCCCAGACGACGCCGCGCTCGCGGTCTCCCAGGTAGTGTATCTCGTCGAACACGATGAACTCTACGCCGGTGAGCACCTCGCTTGTTCTGTAGAGCATATTTCGCAGAATTTCCGTTGTCATTACGAGACATTTTGCTCCGCTGTTGATTTGCGCGTCTCCTGTGAGTATTCCAACGCTTTCGAACTTCTGCGAAAACTCCCTGTACTTCTGGTTGCTTAGCGCTTTGATTGGCGATGTGTATATGACTTTGGTGTCGTGGAGCTCTGCCATGTACGCGGCGTACTCTGCGATCAGCGTCTTTCCGGAGCTGGTGTGCGCAGTTACGAAAATGTTCTTGCCTCTGGAGATGTAGTAGAAGCACTGTTTTTGGAATGTGTCGGGGTCGAAGCTGATTTTTGGGTAGGGCACCTCAAATGTTTTGTAGTCCGGGGGAAGAAAGCCTTTTGGCACCTCGATCATCTGGGACGCGTTTTCCAAAAGGGGCGCTTCTTCTTCCTCATCTTCCTCTTCCGATTCTGTGATGATGAACGCGGAGTCGAACGCGATTTTTGGAAGAGGCGGTATTTTGACCGACGAGATGAGCTGTTCCGCAAATATTTTCTTTATCTTATCGGTTATTTTGATCTTATCTATTTGGGGCGCGCTTGTTCGCGGGTCTACGTTTTTAAAGCTGGTCATATCTTCCGCGCATTCCTCGCTCTGGTTGCAGGACATAGAGAGTTGAAAAATGTTAGAATAAATTTGTTTGAACGATGCGTAAAAGCAAAATACATCGATTTTATTGGGGTGTGGTGGTGGTGTGGTGGTGGTGTGGTGTGGGGTGATAGGTGAGATGATGGCGTGATGATGGATCTTGTTAATGTGATTATTGGCGTAGCTTGTAAAGAAATACCGATAACAGAAAAACATCCAGATCCATACCAAGATACTGCACCACAAACTATCCGTCTAGAACACCAGATCTACCTACACCTGATCATCACAACCTACCTACCCGTCATAACTCACCCACCCGTCACAACCCACCTACGTATGATATTTTTTTAAAACGACATGTTGAACCCATCATTTATTTAAAAAATTAAATATTTATCCTAACACGATATGTCCCAGTGGTCCAGACATGCAGCAGGTCAGGGGCCCAAGAGAAACGTGTCCCTGCCGATATTCTTTGAGAGCATTCAGGAGGAGGACCAGCAGCGGGAAGCAAAAGAGGCGCTGAAGGTTCTGAGGGAGCAGGGAGGGCCGTACACAAAAACGGTAGATCTGAGATGCTTGTCGCTCAAGACTATACCAGCAAGAGAAATACTTCGGGCGTGGAGAGGCCTGGACTCGCCCCGCAGCGTAAACGAAATAGACTACGAGCAAATGTTCACGCCAGAAGAGAGCCAAATAGTGCTGGACCTGCAGGGAAACCTTCTGGAGGAGGTGCCGAACGAAATATTCGAAATACGGTCTATCAAAGGGCTGCTTTTGAGATCGAACAGAATAGAGAGAATTTCGCCGAGAATCAGACAGCTTGCGAAGCTGAGCGCGCTGACCCTTGCAAATAACCCGATAAAGTGTCTGCCGGTTGAGATAAAGCAGCTCGGGCTTACGCAGTTCACAGTGTCGCTGAAAGACTTTATGGACGAGGAGGAGATAGAGGAAAGAAACGCGCAGATCAGCTTCAAAAACAAGACGCTGAGCGAACTGTGCCTGGAGAAGGCGGGGCCGCTATCTTTCGAGTTCTTGGGGAAAAGCGGCGGAAATAGCTACGAAATGTGCTCGGTGTGCGACGGATTCTCGCAGAACATGCAAGAGTACTATGTGATTCTTCCGTACAGAGAGTACAAGATACCGTTCGTGGTGTCTGTTTGCTCGAGAGAGTGCCAGATTCTCGGAGCGAGCAGGTTCAGATAGATCAAAGCTCGGGTGTCTGGAAAAGGGAAGTCGTGTTGGTTCTAGATGCGGCGTGTGTCGGGTTTATTTGTGGCATTGTATTGTAGGTATTCTGATAGGCGGAAGGGATCTGGAATAAACATAAATGAGGATTTTTGTTGGTGTGGCGCTAAGTGCTGATGGGTAATTAGAATATGCAGGAGGTGGTCATGGGTTATCCACGAGGTGATCATAGGTTATGCAAGAGGTGATCACGTATTATCTTGCCACTGCCCAGTCGTTCTTAGCTGAGATATATTTACGTACACCTGGTAGCCAGAATGATAAGATCTCCATAGCACGCTTCAATAGCACGCTTCAATAGCACCCTTCAGTAACACCCCTCAATAGCACCCATCAATACCACTCCATATCACCACTGCCAACCCCATATCACAACACTCAATTAAAAACTTGACAGGCACTTGAAGAATTTAAAAAGAATCTTCGCATTAAAAATCTTTCGATGGCGATAAGTATCAAAAACAACTTGGGCCTGAAGATATAACCAGAACAAGCGTATTATCGTACCCGCACGCTGTTCTACGCCCCGCTTCTCTCAGACCTCTCCAAAAAATCCGCAGGTGCAGTGTTTTTGTTTCTGGTTATCCGGTGCAATATGGCTCCATTCGGAATAATGCCCGCATTCTATCGCAATAAGATGTCTCTTTTGAATATAACCAAATAAAAATGTTTCATATGCCCAAAACCGGAAAAACTGGATCCAAAACGCACTAATTACGTTACTAAAGAGGAAGTTTCTCGTGTGGTCTTTAATTTGGCACTTTTGATTTCATTGCTATAAATAAACCCAAATAAACATATGATGGAAGAAAAGAAAAGATACGCATGGATCGAGATGTATCGCGGAGGAGAGCCTATGCTGACGTACGACCAAATGGGTGTAAAAGAAAGCTTCAACGAATTTTTTGAAAACGTAATACACATTGACAAAGGAAAAGACATCCAGAAATACTACAGGATATCGCTGCACCTAATTATGTTCCTCACTGTGCAGAAGCAGATCAGAGACGAGACGGAGTGCAGGATGAAAATCCACCAGGAAGAGATCAGAGCGCTGGAAATGAGAGCGCAGGACCTTTTCTGGCCCGCCACGAAAAGGATGCCAAAGGCTTTCATCTTCAACAAAGTGCCGTCCCTGACAGTGCCCGAGGAGAAGCTGCAAAACATCAAGGAAATAGTTCTGGAGCTGGCGCATTTCTGCCCGGAGGAGGAGACGCACCCGAGACACGTGCAGCAGAACATTTTGAAGCGCGCGCTGCGGGGAGAGCACGTGTCGTCGAGCGGGGTGTTTGCAGAGGACGGGTTCGACGTGGGGGCTCTTCAGAGCATCTTCAAGCTGTTTCTGAGGCTGAAGCACAACAAGATAGCGAACGAGTTCTACAGAAAGTACGAGACAGCGTACTTTTTGAACTGCTACTGCAGAGACAGGTTCAAAACGTACAAATTTCCTTTTTTGGAAGAAGATATCCGTTTTTTCAGCATGAAAAAGGAAAAAGACCAGAACATCCTGCCGAGGAACCCGGAGGAGAAGAACTTTGAGATAAAGCTTGCCGACCGGAAGTTCGCGATCATCCTCAGCGCGTGCATCCTCGAGTTCTCAAAGCGGACGCATCTGCCAAAGCAGGCGGAGGCGCTTCTTCTCGCAACCGCAAGGGTCTTTTTGTCCAAAGAGGAGAGCCTCGGGTACTTTGAAGACTACTCTTCGGAGGTGCTTCTGGTCGCGTTTGCGTACATCGCGAACCACGCGTACAAAAGAAACATCCAAGTGCACTCTGCGTACGAGGTGTTTCGGGAGATGGGTTTTATTCTTCCGTTCTGTCTTGTGGACCTGCAGGGGCATGCGGTTACCATCGAAGACGTGCTGCAGCTCTCGATTGTGAAAACGTATAACAAGCTTCTGCCGTCGATTATTCGGCACATGCGGAGCGAGCGGAAGGTGGCAGCGCAGGAAGACTCTTCGGAGCCGAGAACGCCAAAACGAACAGAAGAGAAAAGATCGAACAAGTACATCCTCTCGCCGCTGTCCGGAAGAATGTGCCAAATACTTCCGGTGGACGTGTCTTCGAAAAAAGCGCTGTTTAAGGAGGAGAAGAGATAGGCAGTTTAGGTTGCGCTGGCGGGTAGGGGCGCAAGTATTATTGGCAGCGGTGTCGGGGAGACACGTGGTGGAGGGGATGTACCGCAGGATTTTGGTGGGCGGAGTGGGCTAGGGAGCGCTGGAGCACCTATCTGATTGGACGTTAGGACGCCAAAAGATCTGAAACAACAGGAACCTCAGGAAATAACAGAATTTATGAAGCTGCATATTTTACACCAAGACTGTTTCCAATGTTTAGGACTCCAAAACATTCGAGTAAGATTATACCGAGCAGGCAGATCGCTAAGAGTAAAATTGGGGCGTGCGCGTGCTTTCTGTGGGACGGCATTTCGTTGTCTCTTTCTAATGGAAAATGTTGGAATATCGAAATAAGAACTAGCGCCGTGATGTATATGTTGAGAGCGGAGGCCATGAAGATTTTTGAGAAGGAAAAGAGCAGCACGAGCAGATAAGCGCACGATAGGAGACCCAGTATAATTAGAAACTCGTGTCCAAAGCGGCAATGAAACACGAATAGCTCAAACATGGTGGGACGAAAAATCGATACATCTTTTATACGGTAAGATTATATCTTTTTATTTTAATGGGGCCGATCGATCACATCACGGACGCCAGCTACTGCGGATCGGAGCGCAAAAAGGCGTTTGGGCTGAGAAAGGCAGACCCTGCCGCGATAATCAGAGAGATCGAGCAGAGCACAGGGACCGTTGCTCTGGTCACTTCGGAAAATGGGGCGCTGCCGTATCTATCGTGTGACTTGGAGGGAGAAGAAGGGCTTAAGATCGATGTTGTAAGGGTCGCAAGGAAGGAGAAGGGAGAAGGGAACAAGGAAGGAGGCACAGATAACGATCCATTCACAGAGATATGCGTGGAGACGGCGAAAAGGTACAGGAAGGTGTTTGTATTTTTTGAACAGGGGCTGGAAAGGTTTAAGACGGGGTATTTTTGCGCGTTCATGAGCGCGTTCTGCAGAAAGAACAGAAGGGAGGTGGTGTACTGCGGGCCTATTTTGGAGTTTGGCTGTCCTGGTGCAGGCGTCGAAGGGAATAAGCGTGTCTAAAGGCAGAGGGATATTAAAAGAGGAATACTAAAAGGGGAATGTTAAGAAGAGCTGTAATCTGTGCATGGCGCACTCCGGAGGCGCGCATAAACTGTGATAGGCCATCTGCATCAATAAAACCAAACGAGGGTTGACTGGAGGCGTTCAAAGGCGATTTTGAAATAGAGCTCGTTCAGCATTTGTCAGATTTATTCGGAGAATACCCTCGATATTAGTTGTTGCTGGCGCATATCAAATACTAGCGTAGCTTTGTGACTGAGCTGTGGGTTGGAAGACTTATTTTCCAGCTCAGAGGCTGAGAAGATTAGGACGGGTTATCTGGTATAGCGGTAAGTGCATCGCATATTTACACTAGTTACCTATTTGACAGTTAGTTTTTAGGGTAAAAATACGTCAACAGATTTAATGCCGATCTAACGGTACGCAAAGGTTGAGGTCTAACTGGCACTGCAGCGATAGACTTGTCGAAAAAGCAGCATTGCATAAGCTGCGATTGAAAGTGCCGAATGTGCACTGTTGGTGTGGAGCTTTCGAAAAACACCTTGCACCCTTGCAACGAGAGATATTTTCCGTTATTTTCTTTTCTTCGTTCACCTCGTGTACTTCTTCGAGTCTTTTCTTGAAAGTGTGGCTTTGTTCCTTCCGCCTTTTCCTCCCTCCCAGAACTGCGAGCTGGCTCTGACTAGGCTCGACTTGCAATCTACGTTCGGGCACGTTTTAGATACGGCGCTTTCCATGCCGCACTTCCCGCATACCATTCTGCGCGCCATTTCGCCCTTGTGTCCTTCTTTCTGGTCGTGGCAGATGTCGCAGGGGTACTTTCCGTTGCAGCAGGGAAATATAAATATTCTTGTGGACTTCTTGTAGTGCTCGCACGCTCCTCCGTTTTTCAGCAGCTCCGATATGTCCGTTTGTGCGCTCTGCCGTTTTGGGAGGACTTTGCCTGGGACCACTTCCTTGAACGGCTCCATCTTGCTCTGCTTGATCCACATAACGTGTCTGCAGCTGCACGCGTGCTTATCGCCAAGAGCAACCGCTGCAATGCTCCCGCACACGTCGCAAATGCAGTTCAGGACCGCGTCTCTCACGGTCAAATCAGACACTCCGAAAGTTTCCAGCTTCATCAGGTTGTTCTTGTTGCCTCCGTCCACCGTGATCAAATGGAACCTCGTCTCCACTTTGATGTATATTGTGCACTTTTCGCACGGCACGATGGTTTGTGTGTTTTTCTGTATGTCTTTTCTCTCTCCTATCACTTTCAGATGGAGGTGCCCGCATCTCTTGCACTGGTAAGATATTCTGATCCAGTTGCATTTCATGGCGAGGACTCCCGTGCTTTCGTAGCTGAATTTTATGTGCGTCTCCATCGGCTGTATTTCGCTGTCTGATATGTCGAGGATTGCTGCTTCTTTTTTCTCTTCTTGTTTCTCCTCCGCTTCTTCGATCTCCTTGACGCGCGCGCCCTCCAAAACCTCTTTGATCTGTTTTATTACCATTTCTACGTACTTTGTGTACGTGTATTTCTCTTTCATTCTTATGTATCCTACTTCGATGCTATCTCGCGCTCTTTCGTTCTCTATGTTGACGACCCTTATAAAGTCTCTTGCGCGGTTGTATTCCAGCTCCACCCTGTCGATCCCGTGCGGCAGGTCTTCGTCTTTTGCAAGGTAGAGGTATTTTGCGATGTTTCCCGCGTTCGTCCAGCCCTCCTGGCTGTTTTCTGCGTGCTGCGTGTTCTTTTGGGCCTTTGCGGTCTCTTCGTTTTTCTGGTCGCTTTCCATCTCTGCCTTGGCGGCTCTTTCAATTTTCATTTCGCTACTAAATATTCAATAATTTTTAGAGAAACAAATGGAAAGCAGCGGTAGAGCCAGTGATGGAGCCGTTACCCGAGAGAACGAAGGAGAAAAATATGCCGCGCTTCTTATGCGGTCGTCCTACCAAGAGAGAAGATACCACGAGATCTCGGAAAAAATCAACAGCGAAATAGTGGGTCTCCTGCTAAACGAGCACAAGGAGCTGGAAGAGGAGAGGGACGCGCTGGTGCTGCAGAGAGCAGAGCTTGGGGCGTCGGAGCAAGAAACAGAAAAGCTGAGCCACGACATACAGGAGAAGAGCGCGATGATCAAAGAAAAAGAGAAGGAGATAAAGGAGATAGAGAAGCAGAAGAAAGAGATAGAGGCAAGTCTGCAGAAGGCGCAGGAAAGGATAAAAAAGCAGGAGGAGCTGGAGGCAACGGCGCAGGAAGAGGCGCAGAGGCAGAGGGCCGAGGCAGAGGAGGCAAAGAAAAGAGAAAAGGAGCTGCAGAGCGCGCTAGAAAAGCAGGCCGAAGAGCTGAAGGAGAAAGAAGGAAAGCTCAAAAAAGCCGTTGAAAACAAAAATCTTGACCAGGAAAAAGAAAGACTTCTGAAAAAGGAAATAGAAGAAAAAACAAAATCGGTCGAAGAGAGGGGCAGGCAGGTAGAGGAGAAAGAAAAAGAGATAGAGGCGCTCCAGAGCTCGCTTGCGGAGATAAAAAAGAAAAGATCCCAAGAAGAAGAGGAGGTGTACGCAAGGGAGCGCGGGCTGAAGAGAAAAATATCGGAGCTAGAGGAGGCAATAAAGACGCGCCCAGAGGGGTCCGAGAAAATCAAGGAAGACCTGCACGTTGTAACGGTAGAGAGAGAAATAAGCAGAGCACAGGTGGAGGAGAAAGAACGAACGATTGCAATTCTTCAAAATGCGATACAGAGGATGGAAGGTCTTCTCACAAAGCAGATGGAGCTGTCGATAGAGAAGTCATATCAGAATAGAGAAGGAAGAGACGCTGGAAGCATCCTGGGGCGAGCAGGAGGCACTCTGCCACGTTCCGAGGAGAAAGATCGCAGAGCAGAAATTGAGGCACTGAACATCTCGGAGGCGAGAGCTAGCCCAAAAGACATGAAAAAAGCACAGCACGATGGTGGAGACACGCCATCCTCAGATAGGGAAGAAAAAGAAGATATCGGGCAGTTGCAAGTGCGTAAGCAGCAAGAAGAGAAGCCCGCCGTTAGAAACAGTAGGAACAGAACGGAAAATAGAAATGGTGCTGCGCAGGCAAGAGGTAAAAGCGATAAAAAAGAAGAATCACCGCAACTCCGCCCTCCTGCGATCTCTGAAGAAAGACCAACTGTGCGAGCTGGAAGAAGAAAACAGAACCTACTGCGTCCAGACATTGTAAAAAGCAACGCCTCAATCGAAGAGGAAGAAAAGCGCGCACCCAAGGCCAGTAAGACCGCGAAAAACACAAAAGACAAAAAAGCGCAGGGGCACGCCGTAGACTTCAAGAAGGAAATGGAGAAGAGCAAAGAGAATAGAGAAAAACCGAAAAAGCGGAAGAGCGAAGAAAAAGACGAGGAGAAAGAGAAGGAGAAGGAGAAAAAAGACTTTAGCACGCTATTTGGAAAGACAAAGAGCAAAGGAGTATTTTCCAACAGGCCGGAGGCATCGTCTTTCTTTGCGAATCTCTCCTTCTCGGACTACGAAGACAGCAAGGACAAAGAGAGTAAAGAGTAGGAGGCTGAGAAGCGGAAGCGTGCCGGTTGTAATAGCGAAAAGAGGGCGGGCAGAAGATCTAATAATGGGATGCCGTGTATAATAAATGTTCTAGTGTACGTATCGAGAGAGCAGGGCTAGGCTGGAGATGGGGAGGCGCATTCGGGGATATTACTGGTAGCTTTATTTTTTCTGGAGTTTTTTTTGTATTTCCAAATGCGGAAGGATATACTCTTTTATCTTTCTGAACTCGAAAAAAGTGATGTTTTTGATTCCAATGATCGGCGTGTCGATGTACTCGAACCCTTTTAGGAGCTTTTTCATCCTTATTTCTCGGAGTCTTTCGACAAGCACTCTGATGTCCGAGACGCTTTCCACAAGCTCGCAGCTGCTTAGACAGGCTTCGTAGTTGTCGAACATGTACATTTCGATTTCGGAGAGATCTTCTGCGCTTTCTTCCTCTCTTGTGATGGCTTTTTTTAAGTACTCGGTGGAAAGCCACTCGGGTGTCTCTATTTCGCACAGATAAGAGTGCTTCAACATGAGAGCAACGTAGAGGGGGACTTTTGCAGGCACCATCGGAGAGAACGGGCCGAAGCTTCCCTCCATCAAGTCTATCTGTTCTATTTTCACGAGAGGCGCAACCCCTATTTGCTGGCTCTGGGCGAGCAGTGCGTTCGCTTCGCTCTCTCTTCGGATTCTCCGTTCGGAGCTGCTGCCAAAGACATCTCCTATAAGTGCCAAACCGTGCGGCATAGTAAATTTTTTATGGCAGGAAGCGAACCATTCTACATGAAGTTTGTGAGAAGAGGCCGCGAGAAGAGAAAAGAGCGGGAGGCAGCAGTTAAAAACAGCATATCGAGCGAGCTGAAGGAGAGCATCGGGTACAAGATCCTTCTGAACATGGGGTGGGAAAGAGACACGGGGCTGGGCAAAGACAAGAACGGAAGAACAAGCATATCGGAGATGGTGCAAAGAGGAGGAAAGCACGCGGCGGACAAAGCCGAAAAACACGAAAAACTGGAGGAAGAGTACAACAGCATTCTGAAAAAACAGGCAGAAAAAGCGAATTTAGTACAGTGAGAGGCGTACTGGGAGGTAAAGAGGGTGAGTTGGATGGTGAAGACGGTGAGTGGGATGGTAGATAGTGCTGTGAAGGGGCGCTGAAAGAGTCTCTTGACAAAATAAGTAGCAGATGTGTTTTTTGGGCTGCGATCTAATACAGAGATACAGATCTGATCGTGATCTGATCTTGATAAGCTGGTTTCGCATTATGCGCTCCGATTTGAGCTCGGTATGCCAGAAATACCTTCTGTGTATCAGAGCGGTTCTATATCCGTTTGATGCTCAGGTGTGGACCGGCGGTATTTTGGAATGTGGCGCTTTTGTTCTTATCTGCAGACCAAATGCACATGTCTGAGAGATATTTATTATCTGTGCCTGTTTGGTTGACATGCAATCCGTTATCGCTCTTGTATAGGTTACCCATCTTGGACGATAAGCTGATTTTTGGCAGATAAATATGCGACGAAATAAACGATTGGTAGACTCGTATCAAAAGTAAAAGACGTCACATTGCATGGGCTATTTTGAGTACGAGTTATCGATTATCAGCTGAGAAGGTGTCCGTGCGCTTACAAAAGTATCAGCAAAAAGCAGCAGAAATAGAGGAGAGAAATATTTTTATGAAAGAAAAAGAAACATATCGAAAAATGGAGCAGAGGCCCCCGGGACACGACAAGTTCATGACACAGAAGGAAAAAGACTTCGTGTCGTTTCTGTTCGAGCGAGCGCTGAAGAAGAAAGAGAAGAGGTGTCCAAACTTCTACATGTGCGGGAATAAGTTCGAGCTACCGGAAGATATAAAGAGCGAGCAGAAAAAAGAAGAAGAGAGGGATGGAAGGAATGGAAGGGATAGCAGAGATCTAAGTGATGGGAGAGACGGAAGGAATAGGAGAGACGCAAGTGGTAGGAAGAATGAAAAACAGGGATTCGGCGACTCCTCTGGCATTATAACGAAAAGACCAGCGCAGTGCATATCGGGAGGAGCAGAGGAAGGCAAACAAGTGCAGATTGTCAAGAAAAGAATCGCATCAAGAAATAGAATAGAGGAGATATACGGAATACTAGTCAAAGAGAGAATCTATGAAAAACAGGGCGGAGAGAACGCACGGAGCGAGCATGAGACAACGGAAGAGATCGTGTGCAAGCTTAAGGAGATAGGAGAAGACCTTTTTAACATGGAGAAGGGGCTTGCGCTGGTGAAAAGGCTGGTTTTTGAAGACACCAGAGAAGAAGGGCTGGCAGCAGGAGAGAAAAGGCGAAAAGAAGTAGAGAAAGCGGTGTGCACGGCGCTGGTGCAGAAAATAAGATACATTGGGCTATGCCCCGAGCTGTGTCTGTTTATTTCAAGTGCGCTTCCGCTTATCACGAAAAACATCGATATTATGAGAATAGACCCGTGCGCGCTTGCAGGGATGTTTTTACATAACGGAGCAGGTGCGGTTGTGGGGAATATCGCTCTTTTGGTGTTCAAAAAGCAGGACGAGGCGTTCTACAGGGAGGTGTGCGCGAGGGTTTCATCGATGCTTGTGAAGGAAAAGATCCAGAGGGCCTTTTCGAAGATACCGCATCATCTTCTGTGGAAGCTTCTATCTGTGGTGGTGCAGGGCGTGCCGCCAGAGGAGGCAGCGCTGTTGAGGGCGCGGCTCGCAGAGAAGGCGGAAGAGGGCCTGAAGGGGCGGTCTGTGGTGGTCGTAGAGAGCGTCAGAGTGTTCTTGAAAAGATCCTCGAGGTAGAAGACGAAGAGCAGCTGGCGGGCATGTCGTGGCGGTCGGGAAGCCCTCTTTGGCACTTCAGTGCTCGCTTGTTTCGTCGCATATTTGTACTTTGAAAGCTGCCATATTAGTCTATAGTTGCCTAATCGGGTAAAGCATCGGGTGACGCGGTCTGAACGCTGCGTCCCCTCAGCATCAAGGATAACTAAAGATATTTATTGAAGTGCTTCGGTGAGTACTCCGCGGAAAACGGGGTTAGTAATTCTGCAGATAACAAGAGCGGATGCATGGCGCTTTGATAGAGTTGTAGAGAAGGAGGGGTGCAGGGTCTCCATGCTTTTAATAAACGTATGACTCCATGCTTTTAATAAACGTGTACTGGAATAGCTTTTGTGGGGGTAGATTTGGTGTGAGCCGGCAGGTGCGGGCAAGGCTCGTTTATTTATTCTGCAGACCTTGGCATTTGTGTGAATAATCGGGCAGGGTCAGGGGTACCTCAGATGGTGAAAATAAAACGTTTCTGTAACTGATCTATCTCTGCCGCTACTCTACTATTCTTTCGATCCAGTTGATTGTTTCGCCGAGCTCCTTCTTTGTGAGATTGACTTTGCAGATCCCCTTGCTCTCCTGCACAATCTTCGAGTCGAAAAAGGGCGACAGCGCCTCTCTGAAAGTCGAGAAGTTCACCATCAGCAGCTTCTTCTTCTCCCTGTTGAACAGGTCTCTCAGAGAGTACTCTGCCCGCGAGGCAACCGCTTTCAGAAACATTTTGAACACCTTCTTGCTGATTGGGCCGACGCAGTCGTACACGTTGATGATTTCTTCGATCTTTGAGGAGACTCCCGTTTTTTCTCCGGACTCGAGAACAAACGTCGACAGGTCCCTCATAATGTATCCCTCTGCCACTATGTCCCCATGCGATATTCCTTGATCTTTGCTCTGGACCAGCACTATTTTCAGGTTTGACAGCCCCTCGAGCATTTCTTTTCTTGCGCCGTACACCACGAGCGTTTTTTCCGAGGCCTCTCTTGCCGGCACCTTGCCATTTATGTCAAGAAGCGCGGTTCGTGTGTCCGTTGCCTTTGGCGGCCTTCCGAAGTACTCGTACAGGTTGTGCGTGATGGGCGTCTCTCCGTCCGGGCTCGAAAAGTCGACCTCCAGCGCCTCCGGGAATATTTCGCGAAGGATCGCGCGCTTGCACCCGTATCCGTACACATAGAGGTTGAAGGAGTCGAGCAGGCTTCTGTACTCTTGCGCAGCCCCCCGGTGGAATGCGAGGAGCTTTTTCGCGATCTTCCTGTTCCAGTCCATAAAAATTGAAAGCAAACTCTAATTTTTTAAAAAAGTACGGGAGACTTTCCAAACTTCGCGAAGCAAAAAACGCCAGAGCCCGAAATTTTGAAAAGCGTCCCGTAACTTTCGGGTTTTCGAAAAAAACCAAGTAATTAGGCGCGTCCCAAAGTTACCGAACGTTTTCGTTTCGATGTCGGACTTGGATTTCTAAATGAACGCGAGGAAAAGGGCTGAGTGTAGAATGGGAATGACGGGCACTTATGTGATACAAGCGTGGTATGCTCAATGTCAAAGGCTGGAGGTGTTTATTGTTGGTACAGGGCACCTTCTCGGCTAACAAGCGGCGAGTGCCATTAGCAAAAATTGCCCAGATAAATAGCTCACGGTCCGTAAAATACTCGGATGCACAGTCTGTTGCCCATAAAATACTCGCACAAATACATCCGCCCAACAACGTTCTATTCATTCACCTCACTCGATCTCTTCGCTACTGTGGGACTCTTCCGGCATGCGGACAAGCTCCACCCTTGTGATAACGGTGTTCTTTGGCGGAAACTCTACGTCGATCCCCGTCACGTCGAGCTCGAACACGTCGCAGTACGCTTTCAGCATCCCGGAAAGAGACGGGGTTGTTCTGCCCATGTCCCCGTTTGCGAACTCTTTTATATACGTGCCTGCGTCGGCGCAAAGCGAAAGCGACATGTTTGTGCCCTTTGCAGCTTCTTCTCCCGCATGCTCTCCGTCCTCCAGATACTCTCCCGTTATCTCCAGGATGCAGTTGTAGATGGACCTGTTCCTTAGCAGGTTTGCTCTTCTCTGCATAACACGGATCGGCGTTTTCTGCTCGAGATCTATTTTCTCTTTCCGGTAGCGGCTGTCCTTTTCCTCCCACCCGCTCTCTTTAAGCATGGCTCTCACGTACTCCGGAGGCCTCTTTACAAACACCTTCAGGAAATACTCCTTCTTTTTGCTGTCCTCTATCTTCTTCAGCGCCTCTTTTATCTCCTTCTCTTTCACCACGGCGAGATCAAGCAGCTCCACAGACCTGCTCCTGGAGTACGGTATTTCTACTGCGTCAAGCTCTGTGTCTTCCTCCAGTAGCTCCTGCGCGCTCTCTGTTTTTACCGCCTGGAGGGTGCGGACCCCTCTTGGCAGGTTTTTCTCCGGGTTTTCGATTTTCAGGACAAACGGCCTCCCCATTCCCAGCATTCTTACGTCGATGTCTTCCCTGCCGCTCGACATGAAATTCGAGTCGCGTCCTCTGAAGTGCTGCACTATTGGAATGCACCAGTCGGAGACGGCGGGAAGCCTTATTTCTGTGCGCTCGAACTCCTCCTCGAGCCGGCCCTCGCCGCTGTCCCCCTCTTCCGTCTCGCTTTTTTTCGCTTTTTCTTTTACCTTCCTTTTCTCCCTGTTGAACGTGATCGGCGTATTTGATATTCCCCTTATGTTTTTTCTGTACCTTCCTCCTATGTACAGCGGGTCGTTTTTAAGACTTACCTCTATTCTGTTCATGTTCTTCACCACTATGTTGATGGCTGTGGCATAGTTCGACTCTTCGTTTTTCAGATATTCTCTGTGCAGCCTCGACTTTATGTACATTTTGAGGGACTCCGCTTCGACATAGGAGTCTGTCTCGTCCGTTAGCGATATAAACCAGCTGCTGTATGTTTCCTGCGTGGTTCTAAGATGCTCTATTTTAGCTTTTATTTTCTGAACTATCTTCTCCGCCTCCTCTCGCTCCATCGTGTGTATAAAAATAAACCAGGAGCAGGCAAAATTTCTAGTGCGCTAAAATGTTTATGGCGTAGGCAAGAGTAGGCGAGGCAACGTCCAGCGATAAAAAGCCAGGGAGGGTAGACAAGTAGTGCCAGTTAAGTAAGCCGAGAAAGAGTTAGTGGTGGGATTAGTGATGCGATGAGTGATGAGATGAGTGGTGGGATGAGTGATGAGATGAGTATGTCTTGCAGATGAGTGATCGGATGAATGTGTCTTGCAGATTAATGATGGGTGGTATATCTCTTGCAGATGAGTGATGCGATGAATGTGTCTTGCAGATTAATGATGGGTGGCATATCTCTCATATCCTAGTGATAGTTGATCTATTCCTTCTAACTTAGCTGCCTCTTGCAAGGCCCTTACAGCCAGGCCATGTCCTACCCGCATCCCATATTATACATCTCTTTTAACCTAGCTGCCTCTTGCAAGCCCCTTACAACCGTGCTCATCCCGTATATCCACGCAACTGCATTTCTTTGCCCCAGTGATAAGTGCAGATTTTTGCAACCCCACGGATATTTGTCTGGCCATAGGCTCGCTAAACCCGCAAGATCCAACGGCGCATGCATTTACACAAGGTACTGTTGCTGGCTGCGCGATGCTTATTAATTTTATTCTTTCTGTTAATTTAGAACCTAATTTGGCTATTTTTTGGCTCAATCAATTGGGAAATATTATCAGTTCTGTAAACTATTTATTGTAATTTTTTTTTAATTATAGAACATGAAAGGCATTCTAAGAAGGAAGATAGGTATCATTTCTGCGGTAGCGCTGACAGCCCTCGCGTTCGGAGGCATAAAGCTGTACTCCGCGCTAGGAAACGAGCAGAAGGCAAAAGAGTGGGAGAAAGACAAGCAAATGGGGAAGCCCCCCGTCCTGGGAATCGATCTGGGAACAACGAACTCTGTTCTGTCGATATACTGGCCAAGCAAGGCGTCTGTGGAAATACTCACGTACGGGCTCTCGCGGACGACGTTCCCGTCGTTCATCAAGTTCGAGGTGATCCAGGAAAGGCCGCCCGAGCTTGCGCTGAAAGAAATGGAAAAAAGAGAAAAAGAATACGCTGCGTTTTCGCACTTCCCGTACGACGGGCTCTGGCTGAAAAAAGGAGTAAGAAAAATGGTCAAGCCCCTGGTTGGGTGGGAAGCGCTTGAGAAAGTCAAGAACGAAAAAGACGTGGTGGAGAACTACATATACAGGTTCAAGCCGCTGATGGCGAGGGATTCGGACAAGGGCGAGGACATGAGCGTGATCCAGGAAACAAAGAGCCGCGTCAAGTACGACCTGCAAAGCAGGATAGAGCCGTCGACAGGAAAGAACGTTGTAGGAATCGGAATCATGGACAACGGCGAATGCATCGGGTGGGGAACGCCGGGGTATTTCAGCACGCTCATACTCAGGTCGCTGAAAAAAGCGGTGGACGAGATGGTGGACAACAAGGAAAGCAAGATGTGCGTGGTGACGGTGCCTGCGTACTTCAACGACAAGCAAAAGATCGAGACGCGGGTATCCGCAATGGACGCAGACCTTAAGGTGATCTCTGACGGAATCATAAACGAGCCAACGAGCGCCGCAATAGCGTACGCGTACACGTGCTCGAAAGCCTCGGGAAGCCTGAAGAAGGACGGAGAGGGCATGCTCGTGTTCGACTTTGGAGGAGGTACACTCGACATCTCGTACCTGTCGTCTGCACACCAGACGATCGAGGTGAAAGGGCACGTGGGAGACAACTTCCTCGGGGGAGGAAACGTGGACGACAAGATCTACGACCACCTTGTGAAGCAGATGACGGACAAGCACGTGATCAGCTCAAAGGACGACCTCGACGTGAACGCGACTCTGCGCTTGAGACGGCTTGCAGAAGAGATGAAGATCAAGCTGTGCAACGACCAGAACGTGATAGATGAAGTGGTGAGAGAAAAAGCAAAGAAGGCGAAGACCAAGCCAGACTACAAAACAGGAGAAAACAACGCGGAAAGGAAGAGCAGGTTCTTTGTGTCGGAGAGCGCAGGGGAAGTAGACCTGTCCCTTGACACGAACAAGCTGAACGAGCTGTGCGAAGACATTTTCTCGAAGATACGAGGGCTGATTTTCAACAAGGCAACGGAGAAGCAGAGCGACGGAATACTGAACAGGATCAACATGTCGAATGAAAAGATAGAGAAGGTGCTGTACGTCGGAGGAAGCAGCAGGATTCCAGGAGTGAGAAGGGAGCTGATGGAGATATTCGAGAACGCGGAGCACAGCTTCGACCTGGACCCAGATACGTGCGTGTCTGTGGGCGCAGCGTACCACGCGGCGGCAACGGAGGGATACATCAAGGAAAAAGACTACATCGCGCTGGTGGACGCGCTGCCGATGAACGTTGGTATCAGGCTGGACAAGGATATCTTCGGGCTTATGGCGAAGGCGGGAGAGAAAGTCCCGAACACGTTCACGCAGGTGTTTGCTACGACAGGAGACGCGCAGAAGACGGTGACGATTGAGATCGGGCAGACGCCAACAAGCACAAAGAGGTTCAGCGCAACGAAGATGATCGGAAAGTTCTCGCTAAACATGCCAAACAACAACCTGCCAAGGGGACAGAAGTTGATAGAGGTCACGTTCGAGTTTGAAAACGGAGGGGACATTTCTGTGAAGGCAAGAGAGCTCGGAGTCGACGGAAAAGAGGAGAACCGGCAGGAGATCGTTATCAAGAAGGATGACACGCGCATGGAAGACAGGGAGATAGAGAGGATGAACAAAGACTACAAGGAGAGAAAGCACGAGGAGGAGATATGGCTGAACATGCACGAAGAGCACAAGAAGTTCGAAGAGCTGCTTGCAAATATCAAGGAGGCGGCGTCGCAGGTGCCAGAGAGCTCGAAGAAGAGAGCAGAGCTGGAGAATCTTTACAACGAGAACAACTTCTGGGCGAAGACGAAGCGGGAAAACCACGAGAAGCTGAGCGACGAGCAGATGGTGAAGGCTCTCGAAGAGAAGAGGAAGGAGGTGGAGGAAGCTTTCCAGGCGATTGCCAAGTCTGCGAAGGAGGAGACCGGTGGAGAAGAGGCGCAGAAGAAAGAGGAAGAGGAGAACATTCCAAGAGAGGATCTTTAAAGGTTTATTGCCTATGTTACATTTCTACAGATGATAAGTCTATTCGGAGCTTGCTATAGCGGTCACATACAAACCTTTACTGCAAAATTTCAATAAAATGGTTTTGATCCAAGGTGCGGTTTTGAAGAGTGCGACCTGATTTATTTTCCGATGGTGGCGCTAGCTGTTCCTACTTTCTGCCGGGCTTGAAAACTGCCACGAATTATGGACCACATAGGGCAAAGTCTGTCTCGTGTTTTAGCTCTTCTCGGGTGTATCTATCACCATCTATGCTCATATATCCCTATCTATCCTCATCTACATTCTCATGTCTCTGCTGTCTTCTTCTACCTTCTCCCGTCTTTTTCTATCTTCTCATGTCTCTGCTGTCTTCTTCTACCTCTCATCTATCCTCATCTACCTTCTCCTGTCTCCTTCTGTCTCTTACCTTATCTATGTTGTCCATTTTGATTTGGATTAGGGCAGGCTTATCTATTTCGCAGATTTCTCCACAGGATACGCAGAAAGATCTAACGTAATATAACAGGACGTAGTGTCATGTATTGTTATCGCTTGAAACAAGACTTGCTTTACGTAAACTCTTGCTCCCTGCGGGATCTGTTCCAGCGCCTGATCTGCTTGCCCAAATCTGCCGATGTATTCCTGGACCTCCGGAATGCTCAGGATTTCATCGCAGCCGCCCGGCTTATTCATCAACTTATTACCAGCGCTGCGCGCCCATCCTGCGCACAGTAAGATTACCATTGCAATAAAAATCGCTCTCATTCCCAAACTACCTTTGTAATTATTGGTCCTTGAGTCATGGCTTGAGCTTGTCATCTTTATCAAATTTTGAGTTGTTTATATAGATGGTAAAACTGATGGAGACTTAAGTTGATTTATCAATGACTTCCGATTGAAGTCTGTATTGGTCGTTATCAATGCTGAGACTTCATATCAAAGACTAAAAGATTTATTAAAAATTATTCACTCAAATACTCATGGCCAACAACATCTTGAATTTTACCGCATGCAGACACTGACCGGTCGGATAAACCACCAACGGGCACAATGACGTCCAAACAGCGTTTTCCTTTTCCAGTGAGCTCTATCTCTCTGCGCCATGCCTCATACTGAGCGCGCTCATTGTAACCGATATAAGATGTGCGCTGTCTGGTCCGCCGCTTATTATGTTCTCCTCGCACAGCGACAGCTCCTGGAGCATTTTGAGCGCCGCCTTCGAGTTTCCCGGAAGCAGCGCTACCCTTTTCGACACCTCCTGCACAATGCTTAGCACCGGGTATCCTGTTCTTGCGAGGCTCTCTGCTGCCTCCAGCGCCTCCCTAACGTTTTCTGCGGAAAACACCCTGTCCGTTATCTCAGCTGGAACAACGCCCGACGCTTCTCTAATCACCGTCCTATGCTCTGCCGGCTCTGCTCTGCTCTGCCCCACTGTCTGGAGGAACAGCAGCGCCTTCCGCATGTCTCCTTCTGCGATTTCCAAAATGTACTCCATGTCTGCCTCTGCTATGTCCATGTTCTCCTCGCTCTTCACTCGCTGCAGCACCTTGAGCCCTTCGCTTTTCTTGACTCCCGGTATTTTCAGCGCAACAAGCCTGCTTCTGATCGGGTCGATGACTCTCTTGACGTAGTTTGTTATAAATATGAACCTCGTGTTCCTTTGCGTGTCTTCTATTATTCTTCTCAGACAGTGCTGCGCGTCCTGCGTCAGGTACTCGCACTCGTCCATGATTATTATTTTCGTCTGTCCCGTGTGCGACCTGCTCTCTGCGAACTTCTTTATCTTGGTCCTGATAACTCCGATCTCCCTGTCGCTTGATGCGTTCAGCTCAAGGATGTTTTCTCGCTCTGTGACACTTGCGCTCAGAATCAGAGCAAGAGACGTCTTTCCGCTCCCGGGAGGCCCAAACAGAAGAAGGTTTGGAACTCCTCTCCGCTTTTCTGCGCATCCCGCCATGATTTCACTGAAAATCTCTCTTGTCTCCTCTGGAAGAGCCATCTCGTTTATGCTTCCCGGCCTGTGCTTCTCCGTCCACACTGTCTGGCGCATTCCGTAATTTTTTCTGAACGTGCCAAATTTACGCTTAACTTACATCTCGAATATCGGACCCGATATGAGCGAAGTGCGCCAATCTTCAGTAGCCCTCGAATCTGCAGCATAGTTTTATCTGCTGACTGTGGTGCAGCTAAGCGAATAATTCTTGTAAGTGCAGGTCTGTCTTATCAGCAATGCAAGTGCAGGGATTTCTTATCAACAGTGCAGGTGTAGATATGCCTTATCAACTTGATCTGTAGACTGTGGGATATTTTGGTGGATAGTTTTTAAATATCCTCACTCTTTCACATGAGCTCTACAATTTTAATAGGCCATGACTAGCGCCACAAACTATCCGCTTAAATACCCCGCGGACACTAACTAGTACCAACAGCCAATATATTTATCACCAGCAATGCTCTACACTATCTTTATGTGGGCTGCTGATGTTGTTATGGGGCTGCATATCGGTGCTTCTCAATCTGGTCCGGTTTTGGCCTTTCGGGCTGCCTCTTCGCACTCTGCTGCGCTCTATTTTCTACAAAAACATAACCAAAACTACTTTATTTTTGCGCTTTGGTCTTTCTCTTCTCTGCTCCCTTGGAAACGACTCTTGGCCTTGCTGGGTTGTGTCTGTCACCCGGCACTCCGAAGTACTGGTACGCCTTTCTTGCCTTGAGAGGCCCCTGGAAGAGCACCATGTCTGTTGGCTTTGGCGCCACTCTGAATATCTCGTCCAACTTGTAGACGTTTCCCCCGTACTTCTCTATCTTGTGCTTGGCAGACCTGGAAATATCGAGACACGCCACGTTAATAGGATGCGGTACTTCCACAATGGAGTCTTCTCCCACTATTTTGGCAACTACCACGGCGACTTTGTCCTGGCATGGCCGCGTGTATGCGACAAGATTCTTGAGCGTGACAATTGGGCGCTGGTTTCTTGGCTTTTTCAAGCTGCTCGCGATTTTCTTGTACTCTGTATGCGTTGTTTTTCTCGCTACTCTTGAGAAGAGCTCAAAAAGACTGAGAATCTCTGCGTTCTGTGTCTTGGGTGCTTTTCTTCCGCTTTTTACTTTGGGCTGAACTAACATGCTGGGGTGAAAAGAAAAATAAAAATGTACTTGAGCCGCTAGCTATTTGCTGAACGGGCTGTGCGAAATGCGAGCCAGAGGCGGATAAAAGAGCCGCGGGCAAGATCTCGGAGAGCTCTGGGTAGCTTCTGCGCCATATCTGCAGTAGATGGGGTTTATCAATTGGGCAGAGAGCGCGAAGTACGGATGGCTCAGAAAATGCGACGCTGGATACGCAACTCCGGTTAAAACAAAGTGAAAGACAGGAAGGTGGGCACTTTCACAGCGCCGCGCAAATCAAACGTGTGCTGCCTACCCAGATAGCATTGAGGCTTTTTGCCGAAAGTCTGCCCGAGCATGTCCGTTATGTTGATGGGTATTTAAGTGAGTGATTTTTTATAAGTATCTTTTAGTCTTTGATATGTAGTCTACACGTTATTCCAATGGCTTTTTATTTTGCAAAATGCTAATGTCGCCCAGTGGCCATCTAGGTGATGGTGTTCTCTATTTTCTGCGCAGCTGGCTTGTTTCTTCTTTTGGCACGTAGTGAGAGGCTTTCTTGCTCAGCGTGTGGTGGCTCTGCTTTTTCCTTTATTCTTCCTTTTTCTCTTTCGCAGCCGCTCTCAAACCCGCCATGATCTTTTCGTTTTCTATGGCCTGGTGAATCCTCTCCTCTCGCCGAATATAGTGCGATGTGTGTCTTTTGAGGTCCTCTCTGCCCTTCATGCAGGATTCCACAATGGGAAACACGAAAAAGATCAGCTGGAAAAAGAAGAAGATCGCTCTGGGTATGGTTATCCTGAAAATGTACGACAGGTGGTCGAACGCGTTGTTAAACATTTCCTCTCCCAGGAGCCCCGTCTCAACACGCACTTCTGCGGATCCGATGCGCAAGCGCGCCCCAGAAAACTGGTAAATAAGCAGCGCGATTATCGCTAAAATGGCGATAGACGTAATCACTGCGAGAATGTACAAAGTTCCCAGGCTTTGTTTTTCCTCGATGTACCTGTACTTGTCGATGATTGTCAAGCTGTCCTCTGGGAGCATGCCAAGCATGAGATACTTTGTGCAGTACGATACTAGCCCGATCGTGTATACCACCAAGTTGAGGAAAAAGTGCAAAAAGGAGTAGACAAGTATTTCGCTACCGTGCTTTTCCATAAAATTCCAGTTTCTCGACGACCTTTCAGACCGCATTGTTTTTTCGATCCCGAATTGTATTAAAAAGGCTAACAGATAGAAAACGAGCTCTTTTACCAGGTAGAGAATAGAAACCATGAAAATCGTGAAGATGTTCCCTTTGAGAAGGAAGACGATGTTGTTTAGCGTCTTGCGGACGCTGATTCCGATAACGTTGAGCAGCGAGATGTTTCTTCGAGACTCTCCGATAATCGATCCCATAAAGAACGAAAACACGTTGATAAACGTGGAAGAGATCCATACTCCTCCGATTAAGCACAGGAAGTTTCTTGCGAACCTAAAGCCTTCTTCCTCGTTGAAAACTTTACGGAAGTTGTTGTTGAAGCCGAACGAGCTTTGGAAAAGATCCCCAAAGTATTGAGAGTAAATACCGTACTCGACCAGCAAAAACACAGCGGTCATAGGCGTGCAAACCGCTAGGACCCAGACCAGCAAAACAAATGGGGAAATGTTCCTTATTCTGTCTATGTTTTTGAAGACCTTGGAAACAAGCCCCACCCGTACTATTTTCTTTTGCTCTCTTTCAATGCTAAAAACGTGCGTCTCTGGCTCGTCTATGGGAGAGTCTTCGAAAGGATAGTTTCGATTGAACAGCTTGTCGACGAGAAAGGTGATAAAACACACCCCGATCATGAAAAAGGTTAAAAAAGCGGGGAAAGACATGAAGGTGTTAATTTCTCTGCTGGATCCAGGGCCGGGCAGGAGAAAATTTATCGCAATGAGGATGGCTGTGTACAGAAAACAGAAGCTGATCGAAAGAGCTATTTTTGCATATCGTGTTTTGTGGTTGTAGTAGTACTCGAAGCCTACGCACGCTCCGATGGTCATGCATCCGAGGAAGACCTGGATGAAGACATAGTTCCAGAATCCTTGGCTTTGCATGCATGTCTTGACAAAGCCAAGAGGGTCTGTGAAGATAGAAATGAAAAACTGGAAAACATCAGAGTCCGCGATTTCCGAGCGGTTGAAGTACGCTGTGGCGCAGATCAAAAGGATCAGACCAAAGAGTGAAAGCACGTTAAAGAAATGTTTGATTACATGCTCCGTTGTGTTTTCCGGGTCCAAAAGCGGAGTCGGGTCTTTCGCAGCTACCTCATAGTCGAGTTCCATAAGTTGTTTGCAACAACAGTATTTATAGGCGTTAATAAACCCAAATTTGACAATATTGTAAACTAATCAGGGCTTATTAGTTGAAATTAGATAACAGTAGCGTTTTTCTTGCAGTGGAGTTGATTTTGAGAGCATATTTGGAATATGAGAGCCTTGGGTGTTCCAATCTTGATGCATGTTTGTGGGCTCTGATGTTTATCCGCAGGTTTGGCCTTGTTGGATGGCCCCAAATCCGCTTAATACCAGAAGATTATATTAAGCATTCATATAGACAAATAGGGTAATTTTTGTATATAAACAGGCAGTGAAATAAGTGATTATTGAAGCGGTAAATAAAGCTTCCCAACCGACAGCACCAGACTATGAGATGTGCGCGTGAATGCCGGAGTGGATTGTGTGCCTTCGCTGTTTGATTTTTGCTGGATGCGAGAGGAGGGCGTACTTCCGAAATATCCGATAGTCTTCCGTACTTTTCAAAAAAAAAGTACCGACGCTTTTTTTATTTCAGCCTTGATTGGTGAGGGTCTGCGGAAGTATGCAGAAAAGAAGAGACGCCAGAGAGACAGGAAGAGAGAGAGACAGAGAGGCGGTATATAGCTATGTAAATTTCACATTCTGTTGGTACTAGTTGTGGTTT